>JAESFW010000073.1_pt1 | contig 248896 bp, 225 predicted proteins | sample 9269481 | NCBI WGS metagenome assembly JAESFW01 (sample SAMN14515350, study PRJNA621654) | algae metagenome | isolation source: Lyngbya sp. HA4199-MV5 and co-occurring heterotrophs from soil with... | place: USA: Ahupuaa O Kahana State Park, Hawaii | collected 2009-07-21 | reverse complement strand
GCCGGCCGCCCCCGCGATCAATTGGGTAATGATAGGCATTAATGCTTCCATTGATCCCTCCGTGTCGTGGCTCGTCGTGGACGGGCCACTAAAAGCCGATGATCCGGCTTGAACAGGGTGAGACCGATTTTGAACTCTGTCAATTTCGCCGCGCGTCGGCGGTGCCGGCGGAACGTTTTGGTTGTTGAAATTGACTGATTTTGCAGCGGAAGCGGCATTCGGAGCGGGGTGAAGGCGTCGAACCGGGCCGTTTCGCATCGATTGCTACCGATTTCGAGAAATCGCCGCGAATGATTCGCGGCCTTATTTGCGGACTGGAACAGCCGTTGGGGTGAGCCTCCGGCGGCCGCCTGGCCGCCGGAGCAGGATCAAGGATTATCGATAGACATAAACGATGCGTCGCGTCGCGGGCTCGACCAGAACCGGTTGGCCGTTGATGCTGACATAGTCGTAGCTGTAGTCCGGCACGCGATGAACGGCGACGGATTCGGGCAGTTCGGCACCGACCACCACCTCGCCATCGAGATAGACCGTATCGCCGGGATTGGCCGTCACATAGGTGCGCACGGTGTCAGGCGGTGCGATCGGGTCAATCTGCTCGACAGGGCCGATCAGTTCGTCGCCGCTGCTGACGATGACAGGGTCGTTGGGTTGTGCCTCATAGGTGACGGCGGGAATGGCCAGATCGGCGCGGCGCTCCTGGACCACCACGGCCGAGCCTCCGAGATCGGTGGTCAGATACTGTGCATAGACCCAGCCGCGCACGCCGCCGACATCGATGCGGCACCATTTGCTGCCTTCGACGCAGCCGTCAATGATTGCGGTGCTGCCGCGGGCGGCAAGGCCGACAGTCGGATATTGGGGGCCCGGACCCGTGCGAATGTTGAGGTCTGTCACGGTCGTCGCGGTCATGGCTGCAAAGGCGGCGGGAATGCCGACCGTCAAGACCAGGCCTGCGGCTGCAGTGGCGCGCAACAGGGGGCGGGTAAACTTCACCATCGTCTTTACTCCTCTTTCTTAGCGAGGGCCAAACGCCGCGCCCCGCGGGGATGTTCCCACGGGAACGTCACGAAATGTGACGCTGTGACATGGTCTGCCTGCTGCCGCGCCCGACGGGCGAGGAGAACGAGCAGCAGGAGAGGGGACGAAAATGCAGGATATCAGGCCAGATCAGACCATCACCGCCGCGCGCAGCCTCAAGCCGGTCGTCAGGATCGTCGTTGCCGCCGAGATCGCAATTTCGGCTCTGCTGATGACCACCGTGCAGTGGCCACAGCCGCAGGCCGACACCACCCAAATCGCCGCGCTGCGCTGATTGGCGCTGTCAGAAGTGCGGATTGCCGCTATAGGAAGGATACGAGCTCCTGAAGCGCGTCGCGATCTTTCAGATTCGCTGCGTGCGCTTTAGGTTGTTGGTTTGTCGCATGTCGTTATCGCAATACCGCAACACACTTTTGCGCGACATGCTCTAGAGAGGCACACGCGCATGTTACAGGCGGGCATCATCCCGGTTACCCATTTCGAGCAGAACTGCACCGTGCTGTTCGACAGCGAGACCAAGGAAGGCGTGGTCGTCGATCCCGGCGGCGATGTCGATCTGATCCTGCAGACGGTTCGTGAAAACGGCATCACCCTGAAGGCGATCTGGATCACCCACGGCCATATCGACCATGCCGGCGGCGCCAAGGAACTGAAAGAGGCGCTCGGTCTCGAGATCATCGGTCCCCATAAGGACGACCTGCCATTGCTGGAAAGGCTGGAAACCCAGGCCGAGCGTTTCGGGTTGGCGATGAAGGTCCAGAACGTCATTCCCGACCGCTGGCTCGAAGAGGGCGACACGGTTTCTTTCGGTGACCATGTGTTCGAAGTGCTGCATTGCCCCGGCCATGCGCCAGGTCACGTCGTCTATTTCAACCGCGCGCAGAATTTCGCCCATGTCGGCGACGTGCTGTTTCACGGCTCGATCGGCCGCACCGACCTGCCGGGCGGCAACCATCAGCAGCTGCTCGATTCGATCCGCGACAAGATCCTGCCGCTTGGCGATACGGTCGGCTTCATCTGCGGCCACGGTCCGGGCGGCCAGATTGGCGAAGAACGCCGCACCAATCCCTATCTGCGCGGGCTCTGAAGTTACTCGCTGCTGCATGTGCGTCAGATGAGACGTGCGGCACTGTGACATTGAAAAAGCCCATGCCTTGGGAAAGGCATGGGCTTTTCTGTTCGTACGCTTTGGGCGATCGGCCCGCTTCGATTAGCCGGCAGTGCAGAAGTAGCTGCGACCGTCGTAGCCGCGGAACGTGCCGTTGTCGGGGTTGAACGAGCGGTAGCGCTGCGAGCAATAACGATACCAGGAGGGCGTCCACGGCTCGAGCGAGCGGTAGCCGCCGCCGTAGTTGTCGACGACGACAGGACGGGCACGGTAGACCGGACGCGGCTCGCGGTAGACGGGGCGCGGTTCGTAGTAGTCGTATTCCGGCTCCGGATCGATATAGACGCGCTCGTTGTAGCCGCCGTTGTAACGCGGCTGCGAAGCGATCGCGCCGCCGATCAGTGCGCCGGCCACCAGGCCTGCAGCACCCGCTGCCCATGCGTCGTCGTTGTTATGATGCCGGCCGCCGGCCTCAGCTGCACCGAAGGTCGGGATGACCATGGCGGCTGCGGCGACCGAGAGAACGGCGGCTTTGATGAACTTGTTCATGGGCTTCAATCCTATCGCATGACCGGATCAATCCGGATTTCATGATGAAGGAGGTTAACGCCGCCAAACTGAACCGAGCCTGAACAGAAAAACGGCAAAACGGCAGCCCAAAAATGGAGTAACCGGCACCGTTTCCGCACCCGGAAACAAAAAAACCCGGCAAGTATGCCGGGCTTCAACTTAGAATCTGTCAGCGGATACCGGGATTAACCCGAGATCTGCAGGTTGACCGCCTTCGGGCCTTTGCCACGGCGATCCGGTTCGGTGTCGAAGCTTACCTTCTGGTTTTCCGACAGACCGGTCAGGCCGGAAGCCTGAACTGCGGAAATATGTACGAAGATATCCGCACCACCGTTGTCAGGCTTGATAAAACCAAAGCCCTTGTCGGTGTTGAAGAATTTTACAGTGCCAGTTTCGGCCATGCGTCAGGTCCTTTTCTCTCCACCCGTTTGACGGACGGGTAGCATTGCAATGTGCCCGGATGGGCGTTGGCAGGCAGTTCTCGACGTTTGAGGAAAGGGTCCTGGTTACCGCAGCCAGCCATTGGAAAAGTCGCCTTGCGTGCTTCTTTCCGGTCTGGCCGCCCGGAGTTTTGCGTCTCCGGCCCGCTTTTATTTCAAGATCTTCCCATGTTCGCAGATTGCCCGAACAGAGTAAGATTGATGGGTTTATTTTGAATTGGCAAGCAAAACTTTTCGAGAGTGGTATTGCGTCTTGTCATTGCTCAAAATTCGGTCATTTCGGGGTTTGCCGGCGGTGGCAGAAGATATATCGCAAGCTGTTGAAATCACAGCTTTTTGAAAACAAGTGCTGCAAAATTGAGTGGTTTTTGCCAATTTTGGGTGCAATGCCGGCGAACTCGGGGAGAGCGCGGCGTAGTCTGCCATTGGCAACTCTCTGATATGTTTAACGCTTCCATCGCCGAGCGTTTCTTACGTAAATTTCTTGCAGAAAATCTAAAGGTATTGAATTGGGCCGCAAGGCGCGCTCCGTGACGCTGCGCAGCCGTGAAGCAACAGTCTCCCGGCTTGGAGCAATAGCAAGTAAAGCACCAGTCCAGCGTTTGCGATGACCGCTGATATAGTTTGTGACGGGCAGCCTTTTGCCGGCGCTGGCGTCAGGCCGCGGCACTGGCCTCCCGGCGCCGGCCCTTGGTCAGCTCGGGGATGAGTTCGACTGCAAGCATGGCCGCAAAGATGATGGCGCAGCCGGCATAACCGACGGGCGTGATGACTTCGCCGAGAAGCAGGACGCCGAAAAGGGCGGCAAACAGCGCCTCGCTCGACAGGAAGATCGCCGCCTGCGGCGCGGTCGTGTAGCGCTGACCGACCACCTGCAGGATGAAGGCAAGGCCGCTGGAAAAAATGCCCGCATAGAGGATCTCGAAGAGTGCGCCCTCGATGGCGGCGAAGCTCAGCGGCTCCATGTTTATCGCGAACAGGAGGCCAAGGACGGCGCAGACGGCAAATTGCGTCATCGACAGCAGCATCGGCCGGCCGCTGCTGGGAGCGAAGAGGCCGATGAGCAGCATCTGCACCGCCCAGAACAGGGCGCAAAGGATCGTCAGGTAGTCGCCGCCGGTCAGCGCCGACAGGGTGCCCCCGCTCAACAGGAAAATACCGAACAACGCCATCATGGCTCCCGGCCAGATGACCCAATGCGGCTTGCGCCGCAGGAACACCACCATCAGCACCGGCACGAAGACGACATAAAGCCCGGTCAGAAATCCGGAATTGGTCACGCTGGTGTCGAGCAAGCCGAACTGTTGCGTCACGGCGCCGGCAAAGAGCGCCAGGCCGATGAAGACGAAATTGCGCACGGTCGAAAGCTTGAGCGGCGCGGTGGCGCGCTTCGTTTCGACAATGGCCAAGGGCAGCGCGACAAGGGTCGCAATGGCAAAGCGCAGCGTGATGAACCAGAGTGGGCTGATCGCATCCATGGCCGTCGACTGCGCGACGAAGCCTGCGCCCCAGATCGCGCCTGAGATCAACAGGAACATATTGGCCTGAATGCGGGTCATGACTGCTCTCCTCCGACAGGGGCGTCTAGCAGTTGCGTTTCGGGGGGGCAAGGCTCATGGTCGAACCTCGCGAGATCATGGAGACGGCATTGGAACCGGCGAACAGGACGGCACCGAAGGCATCGTTTGTCTGCCCAGTGCCGACCGGTGGCCGGAGGGGCGGGTGGGCATCGTGATCGACAGCGGTTATTCCGGCACGCCGCTCGCGCGCAAGCTCGGCCTCAAGGATGGGCAGGCAGCCCTGTTGCTGGGCGTGCCGCCGGGGCTCGGCGAGATCGACGGCTTTCCGGGATTTTCGCGCTTGGAAACGTCGGTCGTCACGGTTGCGGCACGCAGTTGCGACTATCTCCACGTCTTTGAAACGGAGCGCTCGACGCTGGAAGGGCTCGCGGCCGACCTTGCCGCGCGGATGAAGCCGGACGGCACGCTCTGGGTCTCCTGGCCGAAGAAGGCATCGAAACGGCCGACGACGCTTGGGGAGGATGCGTTGCGCGAGATCTTCCTGCCGCTCGGCCTCGTCGATGTGAAGGTTTGCGCCATCGACGCCGTCTGGTCCGGGCTGAAGTTCGTCTTCCGCAAGGAGCTTCGCGACGGGCTGTCGTGACGTCCCATTGTTTCATCGGAACATTGGGATGATCCAGCTCTTTGTGACGGCGCAATTCCAGCCGGAAAACCGTCCGACACTTTTCCTGGAATTGCTCTATTGCGTCGCCCCCCTTGAGACGCGCAGCAGCGCCCCATCCTCCTCGTCCGTCACCATCAGCAAGGCTCCGTCGGGTGCGACCACCACGTCGCGGATGCGGCCGAACTCACCGTCGAACAGCCGTTCCTCAGCGCCGATGGCCCCGCTGTCGTCGCGTTCGAGCCGGGCGAGAAGCTGGTACTTCAGCGCCGCGACCAGGATGTTGCCGTCCCATTCCGGAAACATCTTGCCGCGATAGACGGTGAGCGCCCCCGGCGCGATCGAGGGATCCCAGTAGAAGAGCGGCTGGTCGAAGCCTTCCTTCGTGGTGCCCTCGCCAATCTCCGCGCCGGAATAGTCCTTGCCGTAGGTAATGACCGGCCAGCCGTAATTGTGTCCGGCCTGCGGATTGTTGATCTCGTCGCCGCCGCGCGCGCCGTGTTCGACGGTCAGGAGCGTGCCGTCCTTCGGGTCAAAGGTGATCCCTTGCGGGTTGCGATGGCCCTTCGACCAGATCTCCGCCAAACCATCGGTGCCGCCGCGATAGGGGTTCGATGCGGGAATGCTGCCATCGGCATTGATGTGCAGGATGGCGCCGGCGTGGTCGTGCGCATCCTGGGCGCGATCGCCTTCGCCGCGGTCGCCGATACCGAAAAACAGGCTGCCATCGGGCGCAATGGCAATGCGCGAGCCGAAATGCTGGCCCTTGCCGGTGAACTTGTTCATCCGGAAGAGTTCCTTGACGTCGCTGAGGCCGCTCTCGTCTGCCGCAAGCGTCGCGCGCACCACCGCCGTGCCGTAGCCACCGCCACCCGCGGCCGCCAGCGTCAGATAGAGTGTCCTGTTTTCGGCAAAGCCGGGATCAAGCGCGATGTCGAGCAGCCCGCCTTGACCGCGCTCGGCGACCTTGGGCACGCCGGAGAGCGGCTTCGAAGCCTTGCCGTCCCGCACGATCCGGAGCCGCCCCGGGCGCTCGCTGACGATGATGCCGCCATCGGGAAGCGCCTCCACCGACCAGGGATGTTCCAGCCCGGTCGTCAGCGTCTCGACACGCACGGTTCCATGCTGGCTTGGGAACTCGCGGGCTTCCTGCGCCTGTGCAGCGAAAGGAGAGGCGGTCGCTGCCAAGGCAACAGACCACGCCAAGGCTGAGAGGAGCCGCCTTCTGGCTGGCTGTTTCGACGCTCTAGCATCTGCTCGCGGCATTGCGTTTCTCCGGGCCGATTCGTTCAGCAGGCAAGCTGGAACGCTCGGCCCGGCGGTTCAAGTCACATCCGATCAAAAGCGGTTTATTTCGAGATCGAGCCCGTGATCAGCGGCACCGGACGCTGCTCGCCGATGAGTTCGGCGCTGACGATGTAGCGCATCGGCCCCTGTTTGATCGCATCGAACGGCCAGCAGGTCGCAAGCGCCAGATGGTGGCCGCTGGCGGACGCATTGATGCCGCTTTCGTCCCAGCGCGCCACCCGGCCTTCGCCGGCCCTAAACAGGAAGCGACGGCCGTCCTTTCGCGTCAGCACCAGCAGATCGCCGGGATTGACGTCTTTCAGCCAGCGGAAATGCGTGTCGCGATGGGCGGCAATGACGGAGGTGCCCTCGTCGCCCGGCTGCGGTGTCGTCGTCAGCCAGGCGGGGCCGAAGGCAAGCGCTTCGCCGGAGGCGCCTTCAAGCACGATGGCCGAACGGTTGAGACGCGGCGCAGTGATCTCGGCTGCCGTCTGGAAGTCGGCCCACGGCCAGGGCTTGCCATCAGGATTGCCATGCAACTGCGCCTCGAAGGTGCGCTTCAGCAGCACCTGCGAGACCTCGGCCTTCGCCTTCATGTAGAAACCCTTGCCGACCAGCATCAGGCCGGCAAGGGCAATCAACGCGATAATCGCAAGCACGATCGTCTCGGCCGCCGAGAGGCGGGCGAGAAAGCCCGAGCGTGGCTCGGGCATCTGGTTGTCAGCGGCCACGGCGGCGCACTCCGGCAAGGACGACGGCGGCGATCGGCCCGCGCCAGAAGACGAAGGTCGTGCCGGCGAGGAGGGCAAAGGCGAGCAGCATCAGGCCAACCAGGATCTGCTTGTCAGCTTCGGTTGCCGTCTGCGGCAGCGCCACCTGGTTGCTGGCCTCGGCGATCAGGCTTGCTGAGCGTGCCGTCGGTGCCGCCAACATTCGGTCCGCGGTCAGCATGGCAAGCTTCGTCTGGCTTTCGCGCGCGGCGTCGCGTTCATCGACCTTGCCGGGGAGGGTATCGGCGGGCTTTTCGCCGAAGACCTTGCCGAAGTCCCAGCCGGCCGGAAGGTTGAGCGGCAGCCGCGTTTCGCTGAGGTTCTGGTCGGCCGGGCGCGACGGCGTTTTGTCGACCGCAACGAGGCTCGTGACGCGCGAGACCAGGTGATGGGCAAGCGCCACCGCCTCGATCTGCCTGTCGAGCGATGCAGGATCGGCGATCGTCGACGCACTCGCTTCGAGATCATCGATCTTGCGGTGCGCCCAGAGCTTGGCGATGCCTTCGCCCGCCGAGGCCTTGGCGATGTCCATTTCGACCCGCCAGGGCTGGTCACCGGCCTTGCCGATGATCTGCAGTTTGCCCTCGGGCGCCGTGCCGTCGATCTCGGCCGTCAGCACGACAGGCTCGCCGCGGTAAAGATCGGGCATCGGGTTCGGCGTGATGTCGCCGGCAGACGCGCCCTCGAAGCTGGCGGAGATATCGGTCATTGCCGGGCTTTCGAGCTTGGTGAAAAGCTCGCCCATGCGGGTCGCCACCTCATTCTCCGAGCCGATCAGCGTGAAGGTGCCGCGGCCGTACTCGGCGGCCTTGGTCATGAAGTGGCTGTTCGGGGCCGAGCCGATGCCGACGGTAAAGACGCGGGCGTCGCCGCGGTTCTTCTGGATCTCGTCGAAGAGCTGGGTCTCGTTACCGATCGCGCCGTCGGTGAGGAAGACGACCTGGCGCAGCGCACCGGCCGAGACCGACCCTTGGGTGCGCAGCGCCGCTTCCAGTGCTGGCAACATCTCGGTGCCGCCGTCAGCCGTCAGGCCCCGCACATAGGCGATCGCGTCTTCGCGCCTGTCCGGTGTCGCTTCGACCAGTGACGGGAAGTGCACGGACATGGTGTCGTCGAAACGGATGACGTTGAAGCGGTCATCGGGCTTCAACCGGGAGATCGCCAGCGCCAGGCTCGCCTTGGCCTGTTCCATCGAAGGGCCGGCCATCGACCCGGAATTGTCGATGACAAAGACGACTTCGCGCTTGACCGGCTTGACGTCGGTTGGCGTTGCGGTGGCCGGTGGCGTGACGAAGGAGAGCAGATAGGTCTTGTTGCCGACCGTCTCGCGGAAGAGACCGGCATAGGGGCTCTTGCCCGCGATTGCCTTCCAGGTGAGCTCGAAATCGCGATCGGCCGGCACGCTGTCGGCTTTCAGCGTAATGCGGCGGCCGAGATCGTCGAGATTGGCGACATCGACATCGTGATAGCCGGATTTCACCTCGCCGAGCGGGAAGCCTGCCTTGAGGTTCACGGTCAGCGTCACCGGGTTGATCTTGGCGTTTTGCTTGGGGTCGAGAACGGGCGCTTCGATCTTGCCGCGGTCGGGAACCGGATCGCTGACCGCATAGCCGGTGCGGCTGTCGAGATCGACGGTCTGGACGATCGGCTCGGGATTGTAGCGGGGCGCGACAACCATCGGGAAGCGCAGCGAATAGAGGCCGTTCGACTGACGAACCGCGCTCTGGTATTCGATCTGCACGACGATCGTTTCGCCCGGGCCGATATTGGCGACCTGGTTGGTGAAGATGTTGGGGCGCTGCTGTTCGAGCAGGGCCGCCTTCTTGCCCTCGGCCTTCGCCTGCTCGTAGATTTCCTTGGCGACCGCGCGCGGCTTGATGTCACCTTCGATGAAGCGGTCGCCGATCTGCATCTTCAGCGTATCGACGGCCGAATCTTCGGGCAGGGGAACGACATAGGTGCCTTCGACCCAGCCCTTGCTCGGGTTCTCGAAGCGCTGGGTGACGCGGGTGCGCATGATCGGGCCGTTGACGTCGATCTGAACGTCGGTCGCAAGCCTCGGCGCTTCGACGAAATAGCCTGGCTCCTTCGACGGGAAGAGCAGGGCGCCGGTGCCGACGTCATTGGGGCGAACGTAGCCCGCCATCTGCTGCGGCCTGGCGTTGACGGTTTGCGCTGAGGCCTGGGTCATCAGGCCGACGATCATCAGGATGCAGGCGGCAAGGGCCGCAACGGCCAGATACATGCCCCAGCGCGCTTCGTTCTGACCTGTTCTGGAAGAGGCGATTTCGTCGTCGAGAAACATTGCATAACCCCCGTAATGCGAATGTGTTCGGATCATCGAAGGAAAAGCCCGGAAACCGGCTGTTGCTGGACGGAATTGCGGCGGTCCGCGACAGTTGTGATGGCTAAATTATGGCATTTCGAAAAATGCCTGATGACGCTGATTTTTTTGAATAAATAGTGATCACCAACCGTTTCTGGTTGTTATGGATCGTGGCCATTTGAAGTGGCGCTGGCGGCGCATTTTGTGGTGGCTCACTGGCGGTCGTCGGGACGTCACTGATCGCGACGGGTGATCGACGGCGCTGATGGCACTCATGAAACTTTGTCATGGTGACGCTTTTTGCCCGCGTTTCCGGCGTTTTTGCCGTTCCGGCGCTTGCAAGACCGGGCGTCTTTCGACATAGACCTAACCGCTATGGAGCCTGCTTTTCCGTAGCGATCACCTCGTCTCGAAACGATCAGGACCTTCACCATGGCCTTCCTTGCCGATGCCCTTTCCCGTGTAAAGCCTTCCGCCACCATCGCCGTTTCGCAGAAAGCCCGTGAGCTGAAAGCGAAAGGCCGCGATGTGATCGGCCTTGGCGCCGGTGAGCCGGACTTCGACACGCCCGACAATATCAAGAAGGCAGCGATCGACGCGATCAACCGCGGCGAGACGAAGTACACGCCGGTTTCCGGCATTCCGGAACTGCGCGAAGCGATCGCCAAGAAGTTCAAGCGCGAGAACAACCTCGACTACACCGCCGCCCAGACGATCGTCGGCACCGGTGGAAAGCAGATTCTTTTCAACGCCTTCATGGCGACGCTGAACGCGGGCGATGAAGTCGTCATCCCGGCACCCTACTGGGTTTCCTACCCGGAAATGGTGGCGCTGTGCGGCGGTACGCCGGTGACGGTTTCGACCAAGCAGGAAAACAACTTCAAGCTCAAGGCGGAGGACCTGGAAAAGGCGATCACGCCTAAGACCAAGTGGTTCATCTTCAATTCGCCGTCCAACCCGTCGGGCGCCGCCTACAGCCATGCCGAGCTGAAGGCGCTGACCGACGTCCTGATGAAGCACCCGCATGTCTGGATCCTCACCGACGACATGTACGAGCACCTGACCTATGGCGACTTCAAGTTCGCGACCCCGGTCGAAGTCGAGCCCGGCCTCTACGACCGCACGCTGACGATGAACGGCGTCTCCAAGGCCTATGCCATGACCGGCTGGCGTATCGGTTACGCGGCCGGCCCGCTGCAGCTCATCAAGGCCATGGACATGATCCAGGGCCAGCAGACCTCGGGCGCGACCTCGATCGCTCAGTGGGCTGCCGTCGAGGCGCTGAACGGCACGCAGCACTTCATCCCCGAGAACAAGAAGATCTTCGAAGGCCGCCGCGATCTCGTCGTCTCGATGCTGAACCAGGCCAAGGGCATCTCTTGCCCGACGCCGGAAGGCGCCTTCTACGTCTATCCGTCCTGCGCCGGCCTCATCGGCAAGACCGCGCCGTCGGGCAAGGTCATCGAGACGGACGAAGACTTCGTGTCGGAACTGCTCGAATCCGAAGGCGTTGCCGTCGTCCATGGTTCGGCCTTCGGTCTCGGCCCGAACTTCCGCATCTCCTACGCGACCTCGGAAGCGCAGCTCGAAGAAGCTTGCCGCCGCATCCAGCGTTTCTGCGCTGCCTGCAAGTAAGCTCGGGACGTTCCACTCAATGAAAAAGCCCGCCGGCAACGGCGGGCTTTTTTTGTTCAGATGTTGATTCAACTGGGCGGCAATCTGATTCAAACCGGCTGCTCAAGTCCTTGAAATCAGATTCAAAAATCAAGCGCCGGGCACCTCGTCGTCGCCAACGACACCGCCCTCGCTTTCGAGGATCGAGAGGCGGCGAGCCTCGGAGCGGGTGAATTTCAGGCAGACTCCGATGCCGCGCTCGCCTTCGGGGAGAAACATGGCGCCGGCATTTTCGAGTGCGTGCGTCAGCGACTGGATCACCGCGTCGGCCGGTTTTTCCAGCTTGCGCTCGAATTTCAGGATCGTGTCTTCGTCGACGCCGGAGAAGGTCGCCAGCATCTCGCGCGAGATCTCGATGAGTGCGCGGGCGGCGCGGCACTGTGAACCTGTAATCATGGTCACCTCCAGTTGCGGCGAGGATGCGCGAAGGCGGCCAACGGGTCAACCGCTGGCAAACGACCCGCGGCGTTGGATCGCGGGGCCTTTGCCTGCTGTCAGCTTGCGGCGCGGTGCCGATAGCCATGCGGACGGACTTGTGGCCGTACCGCAAAGGGCACTCTCTACTTTCCCCGCATCGCCTCGATGATGCCGGAGGCCTCGTCGCTGCCGAAGCCGGCGGCGAGGCGTTTTTTCGCCAGCCGTTCGATCGGCTCCATGAAGGCAGGATCGATGCCCAGGCTGTGGCTTGCGGCGACGATGTTGCTGATCGCCACCGATTGCATCTGAAGGTTCGACATGACGTCGCGGGCGTGGTCGCCGCTGTCGATCCGCTCGGCATAGTCGGGCAGCGCCGTCATCATCGCTGCCAGCCAGGGCTCGACCAGGGGCAGGAACTCTTTGGCGGTGAAGCCGACGCTGCCGGCGAGCGCCGTTGCGTGCAGGTAGCCGCCGAAGAGGCCGTACATCGCCGACAGCAAGGCGAGGTCGCTGACCGCGGCGAGAACAGGATCTTCGCCGAGATAATGGCTCTGGCCGAAGGCCGCCAGTTGCTCCTTGGCATCTTCGAATGCATCGGCGCTGCCGCTGTAGAGAATGAAGGCATGCGGCGTGCCGATCATCGGTGGCGTCGCCATGATACCGCCGTCGAGATAGCGCGCGCCTTGGCTGCCAAGTGCGGTGGAGAGCGCCCGGACCTCGTCCGGACGGCCGTTGGTGAGATTGACGATTGTCTTGCCTGTAATCGCCGCACCGTGGCCTGCAAGCGTGGCGTCGACGGCGGCGTAGAGGCACAGATTGACCACGTCACTTGTTGCAAGAGCCTCGGCGACCGTTGCCGCCCGGCGAGCGCCGCGGGCAAGCAGCGCTTCAGCCCGCGCCGAGGTGCGGTTCCAGACGGTGACGGTATTGCCCGTGTCGATGAGGATGCTGGCGAGTGCCGTACCCATGGCACCGAGGCCGATGATCGAAATGGCCTTGGGTTCAAGTTCGTGTTCCGACATCTTGTTGCTCCGCTTCGAGGGGTCAGGCAGCGGGTGACAATTGCTGGCCGAGGCCGCCATCGACCGTCAGTTTCGCACCGGTGGTAAACGTCGCGTCGAAGGCGAGGAACAGCACGGCGCGTGCCACTTCGTCCGCCGTGCCGTTGCGGCCCATCGGGGTGATCGCGTCGCCGAGCGCCTTGAACTCGGCGCGCTCGGCATCGGTGATGTCGGCCACGCCCTTGGTCGGCGTGTCGATGAAGCCGGGGCTGACCGAGTTGACCCGGATCCCGCGTGGCAGCAGTTCGGCGGCAAAGACGGAGGCAAACGAGATCAGCGCCGCCTTGCTGCCGCTATAGACCGCCATGCCCGGGTGGCCGCCGACATCGGCGACCGACGAAGTGAAGACGATCGAGCCACCGTCGCGGATCAGCGGCGCCAGGCGCTGGACGGTGAAGAAGGCCCCCTTGGTGTTGATCGTGAACTGGCGGTCAAAGGAGGCCTCCGTCACCTGGTCGAAGGGTTCGAGCAGCGACGTGCCGGCGTTGACGTGCAACAGGTCGATCGCGCCGAGCTTCTGCCCGACGGTCGCCCCGAGCACGGCGATCTCGCCAAGGTCGGAGATGTCGGACCGAACAGCATGGACGCGGGGTCCGAAGCGGCCTTGGATCTTGGCGAGGTTGGCCTCGTTGTTGCCGGTCAGAAGCACTTCGGCGCCGCCATCGACGAGCCGCTCGACCGTCGCAAGACCCATGCCGTGCGTGCCGCCGATGACGACGGCTTTCTTGTTCTGATAGTGACCCATGGTCTCTTCCTTCGATATCAGGTTTCGATGAAGAAGAGATAGTTTCATGGACGATATTGCGAAAGTCGGCCAGATGTGGATGTATCGTCCACATCAGTAGACATTGGATGCAGCGATGCGCAATCTCAACGACTTCATCGTCTTTGCCCATGTGGTCGATCACAAGGGCTTCGCGCCGGCGGCACGGGCGCTGAACGTGCCGAAATCGACGCTGAGCAAGCGCGTGGCCGAACTGGAAAAGACGCTCGGCGTCCGGCTGATCAACCGCACGTCGCGTCGCTTCACCGTGACCGAGGTCGGCGAGGATTTCTATCGCCATGCCGCGGCTATGCTGATCGAGGCGGAGGCGGCCGAGGCTGTCGTCATGGGACGACTTGCCGAACCGAGCGGTACGGTCAGGATCACCGCCTCGGTGCCGACGGCGCAGATGATGCTGGCAGGGCTCCTGCCGCCCTTGGCGCAGGCCTATCCGAAGATGCGGGTGATGCTGCATGCGACCGACCGTTTCGTCGATGTCGTGCAGGAAGGCTTCGACATTGCCGTGCGCGATCACTTCGCTCCTCTTCCTGACTCTGGAATGGTGCAGCGGCGGGTGGCAACGGACGCGATCCTGCTGGTGGCAGCGCCGGCCTATCTCGAACTTCGCGGCCTTCCGCGCGAGCCGAGCGACCTTTCCCGCCACGACGGGCTTCTCGCCTCCCTGACCGCGGAGGGATGGACGATGCGCAATAACGCAGGCGTGGTCGTCAGGGCTCGCCCCCTGCCGCGTTTCCTTGCGGACGAATCCCACGTGCTGCTCTCGGCTGCCGTCTCCGGCCTCGGCATCACCGCGTTGCCGCGAAAGATCTGCCGGGCGGAACTCGATGCGGGCAGTCTGGTGCGGGTACTGCCTGACTGGGAGGCGGGCAGCGTGACGACGACGCTGTTGATGCCGCACAGACGCGGACAGTTGCCGTCGGTGCGCGCGGTGGTCGACTTCATCGCCGGCCATCTGCCTGGCGGCTGAGGACAGGTGGGCGCCAAAGACTTTGCCTGAAAAACAAAGGCCCGCTCGGGGCGGGCCTTCAAGATCTGTATGGGGCGATTGCTCAGCGCTCGGCGAGGGCCGGTTCGCCCTTCTTCTCGCGCACCAGGTTCATGAACCGGCGGAAGAGGTAGTGGCTGTCCTGCGGGCCTGGCGAGGCTTCCGGGTGGTGCTGCACCGAGAACACCGGCTTGCCGGCGACGCGCAGGCCGCAATTGGTGCCGTCGAACAGCGAAATGTGAGTCTCTTCAACGCCTTCCGGCAGCGACTTCGAATCGACCGCGAAGCCGTGGTTCATCGAGACGATCTCGACCTTGCCCGTCGTGTGGTCCTTGACCGGATGGTTGGCGCCGTGGTGGCCCTGGTGCATCTTCTCGGTCTTGCCGCCGAGCGCCAGCGCCAGCATCTGGTGGCCGAGGCAGATGCCGAACACCGGAATGTCGGTCTTCAGGAGATCCTGGATAACCGGCACGGCATATTCGCCAGTCGCGGCCGGGTCGCCCGGGCCGTTGGAAAGGAAGATGCCGTCCGGCTTCTGGGCAAGCACTTCTTCGGCGGTCGTCGTTGCCGGCATCACGGTGACGCGGGCGTTGAGGCCGGTAAAGAGGCGCAGGATGTTGCGCTTGACGCCGTAATCGAGGGCGACGACGTGATAGGCCGCCTCTGTCTCGCCGAGCGTGGAGAAGCCTTCGTCCCAGACCCAGGGCTTCTCGGTCCACTGCGACGACTGACCCGATGTGGCAACCTTGGCGAGGTCGAGGCCTTCAAGCCCGCTCCAGGCCTTGGCCTCCGCCTTCAGCGTCTCGATGTCGAAGACGCCTTGGGGGTCATGGGCGATGACGGCGTTGGGCATGCCGTTTTCGCGGATCCAGGCGGTGAGCGCGCGGGTGTCGATGCCGCAGAGCCCGATGATGCCGCGGGCCTTCAGCCAGGCGTCGAGGTGCTTGACGGCCCGGTAGTTCGACGGGTCGGTGATGTCGGCCTTGAAGATGACGCCGACCGCGCCGTGGCGTGCTGCCGGCGTCAGGTCTTCGATGTCCTCGTCATTGGCGCCGATGTTGCCGATATGCGGGAAGGTGAAGGTGACGATCTGGCTGAGATAGGAGGGATCGGTCAGGATTTCCTGGTAGCCGGTCAGCGCTGTGTTGAAGCAGACTTCCGCCTGCACCTTGCCGGTCGCGCCGATGCCCTTGCCTTCGATGACGGTGCCGTCGGCCAGAACGAGCAAAGCGGTGGGTTTTTCAGTGGTCCATGCGGGTGTCGCGGTCATCGTTCCTATCCCGTTGCGGCGTGAAGCGCGGGGCTTGAAAGCCCGGCGGCTGATCGCCATTTCATGTGCTCAGGCATGGACGCGCGGAAACCCCGCGGAAAGTGCTCTCATGCCGATGTTGTGCAGGTGCGGGAAAATAGCCAAAGCGCCCTTCCGGGTCAACCGGGCACCCATGAATTGTCTGGAAATAAAATTCCTTTTAATTCAATTGGTTGCGTATTCCGTTTGATTGCGCCTGTCACACTGGTTTAAGACGACGGCAACAATGATGGTTTCGAACCGGTTCCGGGCAGAGCACCGCGGGCCGGTTTCGACATGGAGTATGGATAATGCGCGACCAGTTCGCAGAAGCACTGAAGGAAGCCCTCAAAGCCAAGGACGCCCGGCGTACCTCGACCGTGCGGCTGATCCAGGCGGCGATCAAGGACCGGGATATCGCCAATCGCGGCCAGGGCAAGGACCCGGTCGGCGATGACGAGATCCTGCAGATCCTCGCCAAGATGATCAAGCAGCGCGAAGAGTCGGCCCGCATGTATAATGAGGGCGGTCGGCCGGAGCTTGCCGAGCAGGAGCGCCAGGAAATCGTGATCATCAACCTGTTTCTCCCGGCCCAGCTGCCGGAGGAAAAGGTGAAGGAACTCTGCGCTTCGATCATTCAGGAGACCGGCGCGCACGGCCTGCGCGACATGGGCAAGTGCATGAATGCGCTCAAGGAGCGCTATCCCGGCCAGATGGACTTTGCCAAGGCTTCCGGCCTGGTGAAAGACCTGCTCAAATAAGGACTGCGGTCCGTTCTGGCGCCCGTGCGAATGCTGCGGGCGCCAGCTTTTCGTCATTCGCCTGAAAGACGATTTCAAACGCCCGATCGATCAGGGCGAACTTCTCCGCCTGATAATCCCAATATTCACGAATAAAGCCCTTCGACAGCCATACGTTGCCGCGCCCCGGCGTTCGCTCCCATCCCATTTCGCCTATCAGCGCGGCCTTGTCGAAGATCCGCTTGAGATGGGTTTTCGAGATCATGAAACGGTCGCTCAAATCGCCGGGTGAAACGGGCCCGATCACCACCCGTTCGGCTTCAGGGTCGAACCTGTCGATACGGGAAAAGAGATCGTCCATCACCACCCCGCCGGAGTTGACCCAGGTGAAGAGGTCGAATGTCGGACCGGGGCGGCGAACGCGGTCGTTGCCGACAAGCGCGTAGGCGGTCGCCGACTGCAGGTCGCCGAAGCGATCCGGCTCACGGCTAAGCGTGGCGACGCGCGACCGGCCGTCGAGCAGGTCCAGGATCGCCAGATGGGCACACAACCATTTCCAGACATAGTCGAGAGCGGTTTCGGTTGGCTCCAGGGGCCGGTTGCGCTTGTTCGGCTGTACGGACGCGTAGCGGGCAAACCGATAGGCGACCATCTCCTGGACGAAGGCGGCTGCCGTGTTCCGGCTGGCGATGTCGTTGGCGACGACGTAGTCGATGAAGCGGCCGCTATAGAGACCGCTCGAGGGGTCGCCGGGCTGGTGATCGTTGTGGAGAGCGAGGCCCGACTGGGCCATCAGCCAGCGCTGCTGCGACGCAAAGATCGAAGCGAGCCGCGGGTTGTCCGCATACATCGTCACCATGCCGCGGGCGTAACTGAGCACGGCATGAAAGAAAGCGGGGCTGGACGCGAGCGCTTCAACGGCGATGGACATGGCGGGTGTTCCAGTTCGGAGATGGCGAATTCATGCCGTTCGCCCGGGCGGAGTCAACGCCGCCTTGGGCTTTCAGAAAAATTTCAGAACAGCTTCAGCGACGTCGCGAGTGGACGCGTTTCCCGATTCCATGCTGTGAATAGCGTGCAAGCCGGATCACTCTTGTGGCGTCTTACGCCGTTGCCGCCTATATGGAGGATCGACCAGAGGTTTCCATGCGCTTTTCACCATCCTTTCTTGACGAGATACGCGACCGCGTGCCGATTTCGGACGTGATCGCCAAGCGCGTCACCTGGGATCGGCGCAAGACAAATGTCTCGCGCGGCGACTATTGGGCTTGCTGCCCCTTCCACGGCGAGAAGTCGCCGAGCTTTCACTGCGAGGACAGGAAGGGCCGCTATCATTGCTTCGGCTGCGGCGTTTCGGGCGACCATTTCCGCTTCCTCACCGACCTTGAAGGACTGAGCTTTCCGGAAGCGGTGCAGCAGATCGCCGACATGGCGGGCGTTGCCATGCCGCAGCCCGATCCGCAGGCCGAACGACGCGAGAAGGAGCGCACCAGCCTTCTCGACGTCATGGAATTGGCGACGGCGTTTTTCGAGGACCAGCTCCAGACCGCAAACGGCGCCAAGGCGCGCGCCTATCTGCGCGAGCGCGGCCTGACGGGACGCACGATCGAGACCTTCCGCCTGGGTTTTGCGCCCGACAGCCGGAATGCCTTGAAGGAATTTCTTGCCGGCAAGGGTATCGCAAAGGAGCAGATCGAGGCTTGCGGGCTCGTCGTGCACGGTCCTGATGTGCCGGTATCCTACGACCGTTTCCGCGACCGGATCATGTTCCCGATCCTGTCGTCGCGCGAAAAGGTCATTGCCTTTGGCGGTCGCGCCATGTCGCCGGACGCGCCGGCCAAATACCTGAACTCGAACGAGACCGAGCTCTTCCACAAGGGCAACGTGCTCTACAATTTCGCCCGCGCCCGGCGCGCTTCGCAAGGCGCGAGCCGCCTCGGTGACGTTGGGCCGGATGATGCCGCAGGGACGATCATCGCCGTCGAAGGCTACATGGACGTGATTGCCCTGCATCAGGCGGGCGTCGAAAACGCGGTGGCACCGCTCGGCACGGCACTGACTGAAAACCAGCTTGACCTCTTGTGGAAGATGACGTCGCAGCCGGTGCTCTGCTTCGACGGCGACGGTGCCGGCATTCGTGCCGCCAACCGCGGCGTCGACCTGGCGCTGCCGCACCTGAAGCCCGGCCGTTCGGTGCGTTTCGCCATGCTGCCTGACGGCAAGGATCCGGACGATCTGGTGCGCCACGAGGGCCGCGCGCCCTTCGACAAGGTGCTCGCCAACGCGCGCTCGCTTGCCGACATGGTCTGGCAGCGCGAGATCCAGGGTGGGGCATTCGACACGCCGGAAAAGCGCGCCGAACTCGAGGCAAAGCTCAAGCAGGTGACATCCGTCATCGCCGACGAGAGTGTGCGCCGCCACTATGGCCAGGACATGCGCGACCGGCTGAATGCCTTCTTGCAAGCGTCCGGTTCAGGGCGGGGCGAACGCCGCCCGTTCGAGCGCGGCGGCCGGCAGGGCGGTGGCCCGCGCGGCGCCGCCGGGCCACGCGGCCCGAACGCCGGCGGACCGACCGCCATTTCCGACCGGCTGGCCCGCTCCTCGCTCGTCAGCGGACAGCAGGTCGTGCCGCTCCTGCGCGAGAGTGTTCTCGCGCTCACCATCGTCAACCACCCGCAGCTGCTGTTTGACGAGTACGACGAGATCTCGACGATCGAGTTCGACCACCGCGAGCTGCAACGCTGCTGGGCGGCCGTGCTGAATGCCGCCGCCGCGCATGGGCCGCGTCTCACTCGTGAAGGCCTGGTCGAGCAACTCGGTGCCGAGGGGTTTGCCGCGCTGATCGGCGCGCTTGACCAGCAGATCCGTTATGCGCGGCTCTGGACCGCGACGACGTCGGCGGCACCGGAGGACGCACGCGAGGGTTACCTGCAGGCGCTGGCGCTGCATCAGCGATCGAAGGCCCTCAACTGGCAACGGCGGGAGCTCGAGCGCGAGCTGGCGCATGCGACGGAAGAAGGCGATCTCGAAGCGGTGCCGCAACTGCTGCGCACGCTCCAGGAAGTCCAGCTTGAGGTGACGCGGCTTGAGAACCAGGAAGCGATCATCGAGGGGTTCGGCGTGCTGTCCGGTCGCGTGAAGGGACCCGCGGCGCGCTAGCGGAGATTGGTCGCGCAAATGCGTCGTCCCTATCCCCTTGTCTGCAAACGCGATTGTCTTTTAAATAATTTGTAGTTGCAAATCCGGCGACTTCTCCATTTAATCTTTGCCCTGATGTTCCGGGTGAGAGGGGGAATGGCGATGGCATTTACACTTTCTCGTGGTGGCAACAACGTTCCGGCCGAAGTGCAGCGCTGGCAGTACTTTCTACTGCGACGCGGCATCTCGCAGGTCGGGCGCGTCGACGCAGACTTCGGATCGAAATCGGAGGAGGCGACGCGGATATTCCAACTCCAGCAGCAGCTTCCGACACACGGTAAAGTTGATTCTGCAACTTTAAACGCCGCAAGCCAGTACGGCTATACGATCCTCGACAGCGGATACTACGCGGCGCGCTCCGGGGCAGGCTGGCCTGCCCCGCCGGGCGATCTGTCGTCACCCGGTTCAGCTTGGCGCAACACGAAGTTTTCGTGCTTTCGGTTCGTGCAAAAGCAGAACGCCTATCGCGACCGCCCGGAGAGGATCGTCATCAAGGGCAGTTGCGACGGCGCGGCCGCCGACTGGACGCAGGCCAACATCGTCGATCTGAACAGCAGCCTGTTTTCGCATGCCGATGGGTATCGCGGATACTTCCGGGTGCACCGCGAGGCGCGAGACGCCCTCGACGCACTGCTGCACCAATGGCAGTCCGACGACCTCTTGCACCTGGTGATCAGCTTTGCCGGAGCCTTCGACCCTCGCTACATCTTCGGTCACAATCCGGGCAACGCCGCTCAACCCGAACTCAAAAGCACGGATGCGAGCAAGCTTTCCAACCACGCTTTCGGCTCCGCCTTCGACATCAACGCCACATGGAACTGGATCGGCGATGTTCCGGCTTTCTGCGGTCGCAAGGGGTCCGTCCGCGAGCTCGTGGCTTCCGCCAATGCCGCAGGTTTCTATTGGGGTGGCCACTTCGGTGGCGGTCGTGTCGATGGCATGCATTTCGAGCTGGCCCGTTGAACCTAGTCGCTCGGGCAGTTGTGGCAGTCGCGTTTTGGGGAGGGGACCATGGCGAAACAGACAACGGGAAAGAGGCAGAAGACCACGACAAGCCCGGAGGCTGCGGTGGTGCAGGGGGTAGAGACCGACGAGGCTCAAAATATCGTCGGTGAAGGTCAGGCGGCGGTGGCTGAAAGTCCCGCACCCGCAGACACATCCGTTGCCCTGATCGGCGGTGATCGGGGAATACGCATAGGCAACAGAACGTTCAAGCTTGAGGAAGCCAAGTTTGCCGGCCGCACCTTGAATGTTCTTCCTGATCTTCCAGACATTCGCGATCGGTACTACAACCCGATGCTTCGTGCACTTCCGGGCAGTGTCTATCCATCGATCGCCTTTCCCGTTCGCGACCAGGGGGCGTCGTCTGCCTGTACCGGATTTGCCCTGGCGCATGTCATCGACATCCTGACCCACCGGGAAGTGCTTGCGGCTCAACCCACACGCGTCAGCGCGCGAATGCTCTACGAGATGGCCAAGCGCAACGACGAGTGGGCCGGAACCGCCTATGAGGGGTCGAGCCCCCGAGGTGCGCTGAGCGGCTTCTACCGGAACGGCGTTTGCCGGCAGGCGTTTTCTCCCGACAGTACCAGCGGCGAGTGGATCCTCACCTACGAGATCAACAAGGATGCGCGCGAGAACCGGCTGGGGGCCTACTATCGGCTGCAGCCCGATTTGTCCGACTATCATGCCGCCCTCAACGAGGTCGGAGCGATCTATGCCTCGGCGCAGATCCATGAAAACTGGAAGGATCCGAAGGACGGTCAGATCGTGCCCGGTGGGCAACCCATCGGCGGACATGCGTTTGCGATCGTCGGCTATGATGCTGAAGGCTTCTGGATCCTGAATTCCTGGGGCCGGGGATGGGGCAAGGACGGCGTCGCCCATTGGCGATATGAAGACTGGGCGGCGACGCTTATGGACGCCTGGGTGCTCCAGCTTGGGGTGCGGGCGCCGACCGCATTCAGCGCCGTGCCGCGAGGAGCGCCGTCGTCCGCAGCGACGCCGCAAACGCGCTCGGCGCCCAACAGAAGCGATATCGTCGGCCATTTCATCAACATCGACGATGGGCGCTATGTCACGAATGGGCGCTACGCGTCGCCCACGCCGACCGAAATGCAGGAGTCGGTCAAGCGGTTGACGAGTGGTGAAGCGAACAATGGAGCGGGGTTCGCGCACCTGGTAATTTATGCGCACGGCGGTCTCAATTCTCTGGACGACGAGGCGAGCCGGATCGCAACCTGGAAGAGGCACGATATCTTCGGGCGAAACGGCATCTACAATTTTCATCTGATGTGGGGCTCCGGTCTGCTCGATGAAGCGTTCGGTCCGCTTTCCCAGAGCCAGGCGGGGCGGGCGACAGGCTGGATCGGTGACCTGTTGTTCGAGACCGGGTTGGGTAAGGCGCTTGGCAGCCGGGCTTGGCGGAACATGAAACAGGACGCCAATGCCGCGTTCGACCGCCACGGGCCATACAACGGCGGCACCTTTGGCTTGCGTCCCCTGATCGAGGGTCTGTCCAAGGCGAAGAAGCGGCCAAAGATCCATCTGGTCGGGCACAGCGCCGGCTCCATCGTGCTCGGTGAGCTGTTGGCTAACCTGGATCAGTTCGCGTCAAGCAATCTGGACATCGAGAGCATCCATCTCATGGCCCCTGCGTGTACGACCGATTTCTTTGCAACACGCTACGAACCTTTTCTTTCAGGGACAGGCGCGTGGAAGCTGAACGGCAAGATCTACCTGTATGAGATGAGCGATGCGCTCGAGCAGGCAGACACAGTGGGCGTTGCGGGACTGCCGGGGTATGGCCGCTCGCTGCTTTATCTCGTCTCACGCGCCTATGAGGACGCTGCAAACACACCGCTTGCGGGGATGGCAATCTACTCAGGGAAGCTTCCACAGTCGGCGGCGCTTGCGATCGATCGCTCTGTCAACAAAGCCACGGCGTCCACCACGCACGGCGGCTTCGACAATGATGCCGTGACGATGTCCACCATCATGGAACGCGTTCTGGGCCACAAGCCACCCAAGCCGCCGACAGCCGAGGAAATGGTGGGATACTAGAGCATCCGGCTTTCCCGGCATCGCCGGAGGCGCAAAGATGCTCTCTGCTCGGGCCGAGCGACGCAAACCATGGGGCGACAAAACACCGGTTACTCGCGCCAGTGTTCGGCCACCCAGGGCGCAGGGCGGATATAGTGGCGCAGGTAGCGGATCGGGTTCTTTTCGCGGCGGTCGCCGTTGAAGAGCCGGCGGATGTGGCCAAGCGGCGTGTCGACGCGGCCGCGCCAGCCGTACTGTCCGTCGATCGCGTGCTGCGGCAGCAGGCTGCGCGGGAAGAGCACGATGCGCGCATCGGCCGGCAGCCGCGGCGCCAGGAAATAGTTCAGCGGGAAGGTCCAATGACAGTCCTGGCGGAAGTGCAGGACCCAGCGTCTCGGAAACAGCTTTATCCCGCCCGGCGCATTGCGGGTCACGAAACGCTGCTCGAAGCGGTATTCGTCGGCGATCGCCTGCGGGTTGGCGCCAAATTTCTGCTGCAGCGGCACGAGCTTGCCCACGGGGAAGCGCAGGACGGAGGTCTGGCCAAGGCGCTCGAAGGGTGTCGTCTGGTTCTGGGCCAGGACCACGTCGTCGGGCTCTCCGAACTCGAAGAAGTCGTCGAGCGATCCGACGATGACGATGTCGAGATCGAGAAACAGAACCGGCCCCTTCAGGTTGCCGAGCTTCGGCCCCCAGAGCCGCGATTTCTGCCAGATGCCTGGCGTGTTCGTGGGCATGTCCGCGATGTCGAGCGGCGGCAGGTCCTCACACAGGATGTTCGGATTGAGCCCGTCGCGATTGTCGGTAAAGCAGGTGAAGGTGAAGGGCGGGGTGATGTTGCGCGCCACCATGGCATAGAGCCGGTTGATGAACGGTGCGCCGTACTTGGTTCCCCAACTGATGCAGATGACCTGCTTGACGCCGCCGCTCGCCGTCAGAACGTTTGCCATGGTGACTTCCCGATTTTGGACATCACTAAAGTACGATAGCATATTAAAGGCTAGGCTTATCACAGAATATCCTTATTGAATCTGTCGGTTATCCCCTGGAACCGGGTACAGGCGTCGGCTCGCCTGGCGCGCGTCCGCGCATTGGGTGCTGCAGATATTCAGCGCTACTCCGCCGGGACGCGCCGCTTGATACGGTCGTTGACTCTCCGCCTGTTCGGCGCACAATCTCCAGCGGTACTGGGGAGCGCCTGACATGCTCGCGCCGATGCCCAACAAACAACCTTTACAGCCGACACAGCCCTGCGTGGTCTGCCGCGAGCCGATCGCCGTTGGTGCAAAAAAGTGTATCCACTGCAGCTCCTTTCAGAACCGCGCGATCAACAGCCTGACGACCTGGAGCTCTATCCTTGCCGCACCTCTGGCTCTTGTGCCGCTCGCCGGCATCGCGGCAGCCCTTTGGGCGCTGACGCCCGTTGGCAGCAAGGGCGAAATCGAAATGCAGCTGGTCAGCTGCAAGCGCGACGCGGTGCAGGCTGCCTTTATCAACTCCGGCAGAAGTCCGGCCATGGTGACGGCGAGTTCGCTTGAACTCTTGCGCGACGGCAAACCGGTAAAATTCGAGACCCGCGCGGACCCACCATCGATCAAGGTGATCAACCCCAATGAGGTGGCGTATACGGTCACGTACAGACCGTACCGCGACAATACGCCGACTGTTTTCATTCCTGCCAACAGCGAGGTCAAAGGCTGCATCTATCGCGTCACCGCCAGCTGGAAGGACTTTGAGGGCACGAAAAAAAGCATAGTGGGAGAATGCGGATGTTCCGACTGAACGCCACCGTTGCGGCCGCCGGCCTCCTGCTGCTTGCCGGGCAGACGACGTTGCGGGCCGATGAAATCGCGCTGTTCGACTACCGAGGCGAAGCCGTAAAATTCGATCAGGTTGTCGGGCTGCTCGGCGAGCGGCTTGCCAATCTGCAGCCGGAAATCTTTCAGGATCCCAAATCCATACCAACCGACGCCAAGCGCCTGGAGAGTTTCAAGGTCAGCCGGCACGGGGCGGACACGCTTGCCAATACCAACCAGGCGCTCCAGTGGATCAACGATCAGGGCGATGTCTTGGGGGTCCTGCAGGGCACGATCCTGTCCGACCCGGGCGCTGCCGCACTGGTTTTCAGCCGGTTCACTCTGCCGGACAAGATCCCGAACTACGCTTCGCAAGTGATCACCATCAAATCGGAGATCAACGGCGACGAATTCGCAAACAATCGCGACGGGCATATGCTGATGCTGCTCTATTGCCTGCTTCAGGATGCGCGCCGAAACAAGCTGGATAGCGCCTATATCAACGCGATCGCCAGCGCCGCACACAACACGCTTGGAAATCTCTCGCGGCGCGCGAACGGTGTTCTGCCTGCGGACCTGAAGGCGATTGAAGACGATGTGAACGCGAGCCGTTGAAGCGCGAGGCCGTCGATGAAAACCCATCTTCGCTGCTTTCTGACAGCCATACTGGCTTTCCTGCTGTCGTCGGCCTGTCTGCGGGCGGAGCCCTTGCGCGTCTTCGTGTCCCAGTTCACCGGACCCGGCGGCGTGGGGCAGAGCATGATGACCACGCTCTATTTCGAGCTGCTCAAGTCTTTCGACCGGCAGGGTGAGAAGGGGGTGTGGGTGCTTTACGGCAAGGTGCCCCTGGAAAATGGGACGTATAGGGCAGCAATCGCGAGAGCGTCGCTGCCTTCCGCACGCGCCGATGTGGTGGTCTGGGGCAACGTGACACCCTATGGACAGGATCTGGTTGTGCAGTCGTACCTCGCTGTAACCCCGATCGCCGACGAGCGCAGCGTCCGGCCGGAGCTGTGGCGTGTGGAGCGTGAAACGGCGCGTGGCAGGCTTGCCGTGGAATTGGGGCTGCCCAGTCGCTTCTACGATTTCGAGCCCTTCAGGGTTCCGGCGAACCTGGTGCAGAAGTATGACAGCCCGGCGGGTGTGCCGATCTATAGCGAGGCGCAGGGCGGCAAGCGGCTGGGGCACATCACCGATGCTTTCACCTTCAGCGTCGTTCAAGAGAACGCCATCCGGGTCCGGGCGCTGGACGGCAAACTGGCCGGCTGGATCCACCTGACGGACCTCTATCGCTCAGACCTCCAGGCAAACGAGTTTTGCCAATCGCTGCTCAGATACATGCGCGGCGATTGGGAAGGGGCAAGGGCAGCGCTCGATGCGTTTTCCAGACGAAGCGACTTGCCGAGCGCCATTCGTATCGACAGCCTGATCCTGCTCGGCGTGACAGAGGAAAAGCAGGGCGTCTCCGGCCTTCCAGCATTCGAGCAGGCCTTCGCGCTCAATCCTTTCGACCGCGCCAGCGCGCAATATCTGATCCTCGGACGCCTGAGCGAAATGCAGCGCCGCGGTGCGGGGGAAGGCGCGTCGGCCATGCGACAGTCCACCGCCGAGTTCATCAAGGTTTCCCAGGAATTGTTTCCGCCTGAGGATGCTTGGCTGAGGTCAGCCCAGCAATTTCTATCGGCTGAATGAAGGAGGGGTGTCATGCCGCGACGTCGCAAAGCGGTGCTCGCAATCCTTGTCGCGCTTTACGCAACGCCAGTGCTGGCGGGAGATCTGGTCGGCAACGTTGCCGCGCTGGCGCCCGAGACCAAGAGTTTCCTTGTCCGCGCGCTGATCGACGAGCATGTTCTGGCGGCCGAAGTAAACGCGAATGACAACGAGCAGATCGCAACCGCCGTCGCGGACTATTACCTCAAGCACAAAGACGAATTCCGGCGGGATGGCGACGAGACCACGACTGTGGATATGGTCATCTGCTTGCTCGCCGAGCGGGGCCATGCTGTTGGGCAGCTCATGAACGGAAGTTTGCGCGGGTTTTGTCAGGATAATCTGAAATCGGCGCTGCGTTAGCTTGCGCGAGCGCTCGTCCTTGTGGAGCGAGCGAAAGACGTTCGGTTGGCGATCCGATGGCGTGGCGCGGGAGAAGGGCATTGGTCATGCACCAGTCCGCCGCCGCCTTCGTCACGGGGGTGCCTGGGTATGCTTGGCTGCTGTCGGCCCGGCAGTTTCTATCGGCAGAATGAAGGAGGGTGTCATGCAGCGACGTCGCAAAGCAGTCCTCGCAATCCTTGTCGCGCTTTATGCGGCGCCGGTGCTGGCAGGAGGTCCGATCGGCAGCGTTGCCGCGCTCGCACCCGAAACCAAGAGTTTCCTCGTCCGCGCTCTGATCAACGAGCATGTTCTGGCGCCGGAAGTAAACGCAGACGACAACGAGCGGATCGCAGCCGCCGTCGCAGAGTATTACTGGGCCCATAAAGACGAATTCCGGCGGGAAGCCGACGAAACCACGACCGTGGATATGGTCATCTGCTCGCTCACCGAGCGCGGCTATGCCGTCGGCTTGCTCATGAACGAAGGTTTGCGCGGGTTCTGTCAGGACAATCTGAAACCGGCATCGCGTTAGCTTGCACGACCATTCGTCCTTGTCGGGCGTTCGGCTGATGATCGGAAGGCGCGGTGCTGGAAAGGCTGGCGCGCCGGAGCGAAAACGCCGGTCGTTTGCCCGATTGTCCGGCGCTCCCTCTTCAATTGCCCTGACGGCTATGGCATTGCCAGCGCAACTGGCGATGATGGGCGATGCGTGATTCCGCAAAGGAGATGTGATGGCGTTCGGCGAAGGGACGAGACACTCGGGCAGCGCCGTCAGCCGACTGTTCGACGCGGGTGGCGCGGCACCGCTCGATGTGCTGAAGCGGGTCTATGGCTATTCGGCCTTTCGCGGCAAGCAGCAGGCGGTGGTCGAGCATGTAACGGCGGGCGGCGACGCCGTCGTGTTGTTTCCGACAGGCGCGGGCAAGTCGCTCTGTTTCCAGATCCCGGCGCTCTGCCGCCCGGGGCTCGGCGTCGTCGTGTCGCCACTGATTGCGCTGATGCGCGACCAGGTCGAAGCGCTGAAGCAGCTTGGCGTCAACGCCGCGGCGCTCAATTCGTCGCTGACCCGCGAAGAGGCGATTGCCGTGCGGCGACAGATCCACGACGGCACGCTCGACCTTCTCTACGTGACGCCGGAGCGCACCGTCACCGATGGCTTTGCCGACCTCATCGGCAATGCCCGAATCTCGCTGTTTGCGATCGACGAGGCCCATTGCGTTTCGCAATGGGGGCATGATTTCCGCCCGGAGTATCGCGCGTTGGGGCTGCTGGCGGAGCGTTACCCCGGCGTGCCGCGCATCGCGTTGACGGCGACGGCCGACCCGCACACCCGCGACGATATCATCGAGCGCTTGGCGCTGAACGAAGCCGAGGTCTTCACCACCAGCTTCGACCGGCCGAACATCGCCTATGAGATCGTCGAGCGCGACCAGCCGCGCCAGCAGTTGCTGCGGTTCCTCTCGCGCTTCAAGGGAGCCTCCGGCATCGTCTACTGCCTGTCGCGCGCCAAGGTCGATGACACCGCCGAGTGGCTGAACGGGCAGGGCATCCGGGCGCTGCCCTACCACGCCGGCATGGACCGGGCGGTCAGAGACAAGCACCAGGACGCATTTTTGAAGGAGGAGAGCCTCTGCCTCGTGGCGACCGTCGCCTTCGGCATGGGCATCGACAAGCCGGATGTGCGCTATGTCGCCCATCTCGACCTGCCGGGATCGGTGGAGGCCTACTACCAGGAGACCGGGCGCGCGGGCCGTGACGGCCAGCCGTCGGAGGTCTGGATGGCCTATGGCATGGCCGACGTCCTGCAGCGGCGCCGGATGATCGACGAGGGCGGTGCCGCAGACGAGATCAAGCGCATCGAGCGCTCCAAGCTCAATGCGCTCTTGGCGATCTGCGAGACGGCGGGCTGCCGCCGCCAGGCGATCCTGGCGCATTTCGGCGAGGCTCATCCTGGGCGCTGCGGTCATTGCGACACCTGCCTGAAGCCGGTCGAGACGTGGGATGGCACCGAGGCTGCCATCAAGGCGCTTGCCGCCGTCTATCGCACCGGCGAACGCTTCGGCACAGGTCACGTTGTCGATGTGCTGATGGGGACCGTCAACGAAAAGACCGAGCGTTTCGGCCACGTCGATATCCCGGTCTTCGGCGCCGGCAAGGACTTGCCGGCCAGAACCTGGCAGTCGGTCTTCCGGCAATTGCTGGCCGCCGGTCTCGTCAGCGTCGATCACACGGCCTTCGGCGCGATCAAGCTCGAACCGGAAGCACGCGCCGTCTTCAAGCGCGAACGCCAGGTGCTTTTCCGCAAGGACCGACCGACGTCGGGCAAGGCCGCGCGGGGCGCAAAATCCGGCGCGCAACGCGAACGCGCCGATCTTGCCGGCTCCGATCTCGAACTGTTCGAACTTTTGCGCGCCGAGCGCTTTTCGATCGCCAAGGAGCTGAACGTACCGCCCTATGTCGTCTTCCCGGATGCGACGCTGATCGCGCTCGCCAAGGAACGCCCCCGCGGCTTCGACGAACTGCTCGACATTCCCGGCATCGGCGAAAGCAAGCGCGAGCGTTATGGCGAGGCGTTTCTGGCGGTCATCGACGGGTACGTGGAGGGGTAAGGGCCGCTCGTGTTCGCCAGCTTCTGTGTGGGGGCAGCTGAAGAAGCTTGCATTTCTGCGTCGTCGCGCGCCGACACCTTGAGCGGTCTCTCGCGCCGCGTTGACGGTGTGAGAAATTACTAGTGCCGGGTTCGAGGTCGGACAGAAAATGTCCCTCAGGGCATCCGGAGCGACACAATCCATCCCCTCAACGTCTCGCTGTGAAATGCCCTGTCGTTTTTGCGCGCGCCTCGGCGGAGCGCGGGAATTTGCTGCAAGTCAAAAGCCGTCATGGTACTCGTCATGCACGCGACATTTTCTTTGAGCGAGAGCGCCATGACCTCAGCCTTCCTGTCCCACCTTCGCACCGAACTTGAGGGCCTGAAGTCATCAGGTCTCTACAAGTCCGAGCGTGTCATCACCTCCAAACAGGCGGGCGAGATTGCGGTCGCCTCGGGCGAGCGGGTGCTCAACTTCTGCGCCAACAACTATCTCGGCCTGGCCGACAACGCGGAGCTGGCTGAAGCCGGCAAGCAGGCGCTCGACCGTTACGGCTACGGCATGGCGTCGGTGCGCTTCATCTGCGGCACGCAGGAGGAGCACAAACAGCTTGAGGCGCGCATTTCGTCGTTCCTCGGGCTGCAAGACACCATCCTCTATTCCTCCTGTTTCGACGCCAATGGCGGCCTGTTCGAGACGCTGCTCGGCGAAGAGGACGCGATCATCTCCGACGCCTTGAACCATGCCTCGATCATTGACGGCGTGCGGCTGTCGAAGGCCAAGCGCTTCCGCTATGCCAACAACGACATGGCAGCACTGGAAGAGGAGCTGAAGAAGGCCGAGGGTTGCCGCTTCAAGCTGATCGCCACCGACGGCGTGTTTTCGATGGACGGCATCATCGCCAACCTGCAAGGGGTCTGCGATCTCGCCGACAAGTATGGCGCGATGGTCATGGTCGACGACAGCCATGCGGTCGGCTTCGTCGGCAGGAATGGCCGCGGTTCGGCCGAACACTGTGGCGTCGAGGGTCGGATCGACATCATCACCGGCACGCTCGGCAAGGCGCTCGGCGGCGCGTCGGGCGGTTACACCTCGGGCAAGGCCGAGGTCGTCGAGTGGCTGCGCCAGCGCTCGCGGCCCTATCTGTTCTCCAACACGCTGGCGCCGGTGATTGCGGCCGCCTCGCTCAAGGTCTTCGACCTGATCGACAACGGCGACGCGCTGCGCGAGCGGCTCTATGCCAATGCCAATCTGTTCCGCAGCGAGATGTCGAAGCTCGGCTTTACGCTCGCCGGCGAGGGCCACCCGATCATTCCGGTGATGCTCGGCGATGCCGCACTCGCCCAGGAGATGGCGGCGCGCATGTTGAAGAAGGGCGTCTACGTCATCGGCTTCTCCTTCCCGGTGGTGCCGAAGGGCCAGGCGCGCATCCGCACGCAGATGTCGGCGGCCCATAGTGAAGCCGACGTGCGCCGGGCAATCGCCGCCTTCGAAGAGGTCGGCCGCGACCTTGGCGTGATCTGAGGAGAGACTGATGACGAACATGATGAAGGCGCTGGTCAAGTCGAAGGCGGAAGTCGGGCTTTGGATGGAGCGCGTGCCGGTGCCGGAGATCGGCCCCAACGACGTGCTGATCAAGGTGAAGAAGTCGGCGATCTGCGGCACAGACGTGCACATCTGGAACTGGGACCAGTGGGCCCAAAAAACAATTCCGGTGCCGATGGTCGTCGGCCACGAGTTCATGGGCGAGATCGCCGAGGTCGGCTCGGCCGTCACCAAGTATCATGTCGGCGAGCGCGTCTCGGGCGAGGGGCACATCGTCTGCGGCAAGTGCCGCAACTGCCGCGCCGGCCGCGGGCACCTCTGCCGCAACACGCTTGGCGTCGGCGTCAACCGGCCGGGCTCGTTCGGCGAGTTCGTCTGCCTGCCGGAATACAACGTCGTGCCGATCCCCGAGGACGTGCCCGATGAGGTGGCGGCGATCTTCGATCCGTTCGGCAATGCCGTGCACACTGCCCTTTCCTTCGATCTCGTCGGCGAGGACGTGCTTGTGACCGGCGCCGGCCCGATCGGCATCATGGGGGCGATGGTTGCCAAGCGTTCGGGTGCGCGCAAGGTGGTCATCACCGACATCAACCCGACGCGGCTGGCGCTCGCCAAGAGCGTCGGCATCGACCATGTCGTCGATGCGTCGAAGGAGAACCTTGCCGACGTCATGAAGGCGATCGGCATGACCGAGGGTTTTGACGTCGGCCTGGAAATGTCCGGTGCCGCCCCTGCCTTCCGCGACATGATCGACAAGATGAACAATGGCGGCAAGATCGCCATCCTCGGCATTGCGCCAGCAGGCTTCGAGATCGACTGGAACAAGGTGATCTTCAAGATGCTCAACCTCAAGGGCATCTACGGCCGCGAGATGTTCGAGACCTGGTACAAGATGATCGCCTTCGTGCAGGGCGGCCTCGACCTTGCCCCCGTCATCACCCACCGCATCGGCATCGACGAATTCCGTGACGGCTTCGAGGCCATGCGCTCCGGCAATTCCGGCAAGGTGGTCATGGACTGGTGAGCTACTGAGCCTGTATGCAAGCTTAGTTGGCGAGGCCGAACTGGATCTCGATTTCATGGTAACGGGCGCCTTGGCCCGTCCAGCGATGGTAGATCTCGCGGCTTTCGCCGGAGAAATTGTGCCTGGACATCTCGATTGCAGTGACGAGCGGCGCGTAGCCTTGGGTGAAGAGGCTGCGCATCGGCCCCTGATGCAGGGCTGATGCCACCATGATCGGTTCCAGATCGATCAGGTCGAGGGTGCCGCGATAGTCGTCACCGCCTGTGACCGGGCGGCAGATGCGCCAGTCGAAATGGGTCTTTGCATCTCTTGGCAGGTTCTGCGCAATGAAGATCCACGGGCCGGCCGGTGCCAGTCCGGCCCGGTCCATCTCCGCTTCGATGACAGGTGCCAGCGCCGCGCTCTCGGTTTTCACCTGAGGAATGGTGAGCCTCCGCGTGACCGAGAGAACGCGCATGGCGTCGGTTTCCTTGATGTGCATCGTTGCGCCCCCTATCTGTGGCGCGAAGGTCGTCCGCGGTCGGGTCAGGCGCAAGCGAAAAGCCGGAACAGTTTTGCGATTTTCCCACAGAATTGAGGTTTTTGAGAAATCGTTTTGCGCACAGTTCCTGGCGCGAAACGACTTGTCGGTGTCAGCGCCGCTCCTGCGTCGTGACTGCGGCCCGGTTTAGGCGCAGGCCTTGGAATTCGTTCTGGTTGCGGTGCGGTTATGGCACAACGACACCTTGTCCATTAAATCGTGGGCGCCCTTGTCTTTTGGCGGGCAGCGCCTACATGTTCAGCGGAAGCTGATAAACCCCAAAAAGCGTCAGGAACGGTGATTTTTACCGAATCAGCCGGTTTTTCAGCGGAAATGCTTGACGGGATCGAAAATTCTGGGAATCACCATTTCCGAATAAGAAATGGCGAGATGACACGGCGGTTAGGGAATCATGCCAGAGGCGTTTCAGTGGCAGGACTGTCGGAGCTTGCCCGCTTTGCCACGATCGCTATCGTGGTTAAACAGGAATTAAACATCATCCCGTTACGTCAGGGGAAATGATTCGGTGGCGGGTGCGCGGCGCACCCGGACCTTCGAGCGGCATTGGCACCGGGCTCACGCCGGTTGCGACAAGGAAAGCGACGAACTAAATGGCAACCAAAGTCAAAGAAAACGAAGAAGCTGACGTTGAACGCGAAGGCGCTCCGGACGGCCCGCTTCTCGATCTTTCCGACGACGCTGTCAAGAAGATGATCAAGGCCGCCAAGAAGCGCGGCTACGTGACGATGGACGAGTTGAACTCCGTCCTTCCGTCCGAGGAAGTCACCTCCGAACAGATCGAAGATACGATGGCGATGCTGTCCGACATGGGCATCAACGTCATCGAGGATGAGGAAGCCGAAGAGGCTGCTGGCGGCGGCGACGACGAGGCCAGCGACGACGACGGCGACAGCGAAGGCGGCGAACTGGCTCCTTCCAGCGGCACCTCGCTTGCCACCAGCAAGAAGAAGGAACCGACCGATCGCACCGACGATCCGGTCCGCATGTACCTGCGCGAAATGGGCTCGGTCGAGCTTCTGTCGCGCGAAGGTGAAATCGCGATTGCCAAGCGCATCGAGGCTGGCCGCGAGACGATGATCGCCGGTCTCTGTGAGAGCCCGTTGACGTTCCAGGCGCTGATCATCTGGCGCGACGAACTCAACGAGGGCCAGACGCTGTTGCGCGAGATCATCGATCTCGAAACCACCTATTCCGGTCCGGAAGCCAAGGCTGCGCCGCAGTTCCAGAGCCCGGAAAAGATCGAGGCTGACCGCAAGGCTGCCGAGGAAAAGGAAAAGACCCGCAAGGTTCGCTCGCCTGCCAACGACGACGACATCACCAATGTCGGCGGCGATGTCATGCCGGCCGAGGAGGAAGAGGAAGACGACGACGAGTCGAACCTCTCGCTCGCCGCCATGGAAGCGGAACTGCGTCCGCAGGTCATGGAAACTCTCGACATCATCGCCGAGACCTACAAGAAGCTGCGCAAGCTGCAGGACCAGCAGGTGGAAGCGCGCCTGGCTGCCACGGGCACGCTGTCGCCCGCACAGGAGCGCCGCTACAAGGAGCTGAAGGACGAGCTGATCAAGGCGGTCAAGTCGCTGTCGCTCAACCAGAACCGCGTCGACAGCCTGGTCGAGCAGCTCTACGACATCTCCAAGCGCCTGATGCAGAACGAAGGCCGCCTGCTGCGGCTTGCAGAATCCTACGGCGTCAAGCGTGACTCGTTCCTGGAACAGTATTCGGGCGCCGAACTCGACCCGAACTGGATGAAGTCGATCAGCAACCTGGCTGGCAAGGGCTGGAAGGAATTCGCCAAGAGCGAAAACCAGACGATCCGCGACATCCGCCAGGAGATCCAGAACCTTGCGACCGAAACCGGCATCTCGATCGCCGAATTCCGTCGCATCGTCTCGATGGTGCAGAAGGGCGAGCGCGAAGCGCGCATCGCCAAGAAGGAAATGGTCGAAGCGAACCTTCGCCTCGTCATCTCCATCGCCAAGAAGTACACCAACCGCGGCTTGCAGTTCCTCGACCTCATCCAGGAGGGCAACATCGGCCTGATGAAGGCGGTCGACAAGTTCGAGTACCGCCGCGGTTACAAGTTCTCGACCTACGCCACCTGGTGGATTCGTCAGGCGATCACGCGCTCGATCGCCGACCAGGCCCGCACGATCCGTATTCCGGTGCACATGATCGAGACGATCAACAAGATCGTCCGTACCTCGCGCCAGATGCTGCACGAGATCGGCCGCGAGCCGACGCCGGAAGAACTGGCCGAAAAGCTCGCCATGCCGCTCGAAAAGGTCCGCAAGGTCCTGAAGATCGCCAAGGAGCCGATCTCGCTCGAAACGCCTGTCGGTGACGAAGAAGATTCGCACCTCGGCGATTTCATCGAGGACAAGAACGCGCTGCTGCCGATCGACGCCGCCATCCAGGCGAACCTGCGCGAAACGACTACCCGCGTTCTCGCTTCGCTGACGCCACGCGAAGAGCGCGTGCTGCGCATGCGCTTCGGCATCGGCATGAACACCGACCACACGCTCGAAGAAGTCGGCCAGCAGTTCTCGGTTACCCGCGAACGTATCCGCCAGATCGAGGCGAAGGCGCTTCGCAAGCTCAAGCATCCGAGCCGCTCCAGGAAGCTGCGCTCGTTCCTCGACAGCTAAGTCGGGCACATCGAAGAAACAGGAAAGCCGGGCAGATTGCCCGGCTTTTTCGTTTCTGCCTCACCCAAGCGATTTATTGTGAGGCCCTGCGCCCAGGCGTATAGTCGCGCTTTCGCAGCAATCTGGGGCACCCCGTCTAAGACGCGGGAGCAATCGCACCGCGGGCGTGAAGCGTGCCTCCGTGGAGGTGTGAAATGACCACCTATGTCGTGCTTCTCAATTGGACCGAGCAGGGTGTGAAGAATGTGCGCGAGTCGCCGAAGCGCCTCGACGCCGCCAAGAAGATGCTCGCCGACATGGGCGGCTCCTTCAAACATTTCTTTTTGACCATGGGCACTTATGACATGGTGGCCGTGGTCGAGGCGCCCGACGATGCCGTCGCGGCACGCTTCGCACTCAACCTTGGCATGGCCGGCAACGTGCGCTCGACCACGCTCAAGGCCTTCCCGGAGGCCGCCTATCGCGAACTGATCACCTCGCTCGGATAGCGACGCGATCTGCGGGGTGCATCGCCACAGGCTTGTTCCTTGACCCGTCGCGAGGGCGCGACGGGCAACGTCAGCTATGGCGCGCCGTTGCCGGAAAGGATGCGGGCGGCATTGCGCATGGCGTCGCGAAAGGCGTCATCGAAGCTGACGCCGCTGATCTGCCAGCGATAGCGCTTTCCATGGGTGTCGAGCCGCCACATGGCGATCCAACCCCGAGCGGCATCGGACCAGGCAAGTGTGCCCGTCAGTGCAACAGCTTGACCGGCGTCTGGCGCCGGGGCGACGGGCACGCCAACGCCCGCCTGCAGCAGAGTATCGAAGTCGAGTTTGCGGGCCGTCGCGGTGGCAGCGTCAGGCAGCACAGCTGTGAGCGACAGCGGCAGCGCCGCCGCGTAGAGCGAGTCTGCCATGTAGGGGCTCTCGCTGCCGTCACGCGTCAGCACGAACTGACGCTTCTGGTCCTTGACCGCGAGGAACACGGCGATCGGCGGGCGAGGGGTGAGCCATGGCTTTCGCCCGAGCTTTGCAAGAAGCGGATCGAGAGTTGCTGGCTCATACCGGCAGGTAAGGTCGTGCGGCCGGTCGTGCGTGCCCTGCTCGTCGTGGATCGGAATGCCTTCCAGACGGTCGCGATAGGAGAAGGCGGAAACGAAGCTTCCCGCCTTCTGCTCAACCGCTGCAAAGCCCTGCGCGCCGACAATGGTCGGATCGCCTGATAGTTTGACCAGCACTTCACGCAAGCATTCGCGATAGCCGATCTGGCGGTTGATCTCGCCGGTGCCGGTGACGATCGCGTCGCTCCGATAGAGATCCTCGATCGGTTCGGCCGCAGCGACACGGCCGGCAAGGCAGAAAACCGCCGCGGCAAGCGCTCCGCAGTTCGCCCGGCGCCGGGTCAGTTTGCCGGGGGGACGGCGCAACTGAGGTCTCCCTCCTCGCAACTCAGATCGGTCTTGAAGTCTTCGATGCGCTTGCGGGTGAGGTCGTCGCGGCATTGCAGCACGATCATCGGCTGGACCGAGCCGCCGCTGACGCCGGAGCTGTCGAAGTCGCATTCGGCGTCGCGAAAGGCGATCCACGCCCTCTGCGCGGCCACGAGCAGCTTCGTCTTGTCGGCGTCGTCTTTAAGGCGCCCCTGGATTTGCTTGTAGAGGGTGTTGAGTTCCGCGTCCGAGGCCTTGAGCGCCTTGTCGGCGCAGGCGTTCATCGTCGCCTGATCGCTGGCGTCGGCACAGGCGTCGGCATGTGCCAGGCTGGGCGCACTGACCGATCCCAGGACCGCAAACAAAATCAGGGCGGGAACGCGCATCGATACTCTCCTCTGGGTGCCCGACGTCCGGGCGACGCTGCAGGCCGGCGACCTGCATCGCGCGGATCGTAAAACCAACGGTGGCAAATATTCAATGCCTTGGCGACCGTCTGCGATCGTTCTCCTTTGATTAAAAAGGGATCTTTAACGTTTACGTTTTATCAATCTCTCGATCGCAGTTGGCGCGAATGCACCGCAAACGGCGATCTAGCATTTTGATCCCGAGGCATCTTCCGCACGCGCGAAGCGGAATGTCCCGGGACACAAGAGGTTCTGCGATGCGTTGCGTATTTGTCGTCGTCCTCCTGTTTTTGGCCGGCTGCGGAACGGTGCCGAGAGACACCCGGAATGCCTGCGCGGTTTTCGAGCAGCGAGATGGCCTTTTCAACAATTGGCGCCGGGAGGCCTACGGCGCCCAGCGCGAATACGGCGTGCCCGTGCCGATCCTGATGGCGACGATCTATACCGAATCCGGCTTTCGCCATAACGCCCGCCCGCCGCGCACCAAGCTCTTCGGCTTCATCCCCTGGACGCGTGTCTCGACGGCCTACGGCTATTCGCAGGCGCTCGACGGCACCTGGGCGCGTTATCAGAGCGAGACCGGTCGCTGGGCGGCGCGGCGTTCGGATTTCGGCGACGCGATCCGCTTCATCGCCTGGTATCACCGCGAAAGCGCCCAGCAGAACGGCATCGCGCTCAACGATGCCTACCGGCTCTACATCGCCTATTACCACGGCCACGCCGGCTATGCCCGCGGCAACTGGAGCCAGACGGCCAAGACCGGCGCCAAGCGGGCAGCCGGCATGGCCTCTGTCTATAGCCAGCAGTTGCGCGGCTGCGGCAGCTGAGCTGCAGAGCCCCGGCTGAAGCAGCCCTTGCGCGTCTCACAATCAGCTTGAACCCTAGCCGGCTGCGGCGCGCTCCAGTTCGGCAACGTCGATCTTGATCATGCCCATCATCGCCTGCTGGACGCGGCCGGCGCGTGCCGGATCTGCATCGCCGAGATAGCGGATCAATGCGTCGGGAATGATCTGCCAGGTCACGCCGAACCGGTCCTTCAGCCAGCCGCAGTGCTGCGGCGTGCCGCCCTCGCTCAAGCGATCCCAGTAGTAGTCGACCTCCGCCTGGTCGGCGCAGCGCACGAAGAACGACACCGCTTCGTTGAACTGGAAGTGCGGGCCGCCGTTGAGACCCATGAAGTGCTGCCCTTCAAGCTCGAACGACGCGGTAAAGGCCTTGCCGTCGGGGCCCTTCTTCACGTCGGTGATCCGGGCATTTCGGAAGATGGAGGTGTAGAAGCCGATGGCGTCCTCCAGTTGATCGTCGAACCAGAGAAAGGGCGTGATCTTCTGCATCTGCGTGTCTCCCGTTTTGGATGGTACCGACCAAGGACGAACGGAATGCCTTGGTCCCGACAGGGCTTGCCCGCATGCGTGAAGAAAATTTCGGGCCCGGTGTCGGAACCTTTCCCCGCCGCGCGTCCTTTGCTGGTTCGAACAAACCGTGGAGGAATTGTGTGATGACCTATGTGGATGGTTTTCTGGTTGCCGTGCCGAAGGCGAACATCGAGGCCTACAAGGCGATGGCGAAGGCCGCAGGTGAAGTCTGGAAGGAACATGGCGCGCTTTCCTACAATGAGTGCCTCGGTGACGACGTGCCTTATGGCGAGGTGACGTCCTTTCCCCGCGCCGTGCAGGCAAAGGACGACGAGACGGTGGTCTTTTCCTGGGTTTCCTACCGGTCCCGCGAAGACCGCGATGCGATCGTTGCCAAGGTGATGGCCGACCCGCGGCTGCAGGGCGATGCCTGGAAGGAGGTCTTTGACGGCAAGCGGCTGATCTACGGCGGCTTCCAGGCGTTTCTCGAGATGTAGGGACGCGGTCGTCGCTGCCGATCGGTCTGCGGCTGCCCGTCTTGGATGTTGAACGATCCGGGCTTAGAAGCGTGTGGCAATGCGCTGCACCCGATGGTGGGGGCAGCTCAGTCGCAGCCGCAACCGGAGACGCGATATGCCGCAGACGAGCATCACCATCGACACCCATGGCCAGGGGCTCTACGAGTTCACCGGGGAAGTCTCGGCTTTCGTGCGTGCCAACGCGGCCGCCGAGGGGCTGCTCACCCTCTTCGTTCGGCACACCTCCTGTTCGCTTCTCATTCAGGAAAATGCAGACCCGGACGTGAAGCGCGACCTCGACGCCTTCTTCCGTCGCTTGGTGCCGCCGTCTTCAGACCCTTCGATGCGCTGGATCGTGCATACCCAGGAGGGGCCCGACGATATGCCAGCCCATATCAAGGCGGCGCTGACCGCGGTCTCGATCGGCATTCCCGTTGCGCGCGGCCGTCTGCTGCTTGGCACCTGGCAGGGGATCTATCTCTTCGAGCATCGCGACCGGCCGCACCGCCGCGAAATCATCCTGCACCTCAGCGCCTGAACGCGCGCGAACCGCGCTCGAATGTGCTCTCGACGCCGCGCCGGCGATTGACCGCAACAGTCCGCGTTCTAATTAAAGGCAGAACTGGCGCTACGGCGCCGCGCGTCGAGCAGATACGCAAAGATCGCTGTAGCACTTTGAATTGCCGCGCCGGACTGCGGCGGGAGAGGAGGACTGATGACCGATGCACAGACCATTGCCAGTCACTTTATCGAAGCGCTGAACCAGCGTGACTTCGAAGCCCTGGCGCGGCTCGTCCATGAGGACGTCGAGCTCGATTCGCTCACCGGCCAGCGCATGGTTGGCGTCGGCCCCTTGCGCGCCTGGCTGATGAATTATCTGCGCCGTTTCGACGAGCAGTTCGGCGATGTCGTGCTGATGCGCGATGCCTTCGGCCAGCGCGTGGCCGCCGACCTGACGGTGCGGGGGACCTATCGCGAGACGATGGAAGGTTTCCCGGCCGCATCCGGCCAGACCTATTCGATCCCGAGCGTGCTCATTTTCGAGATCGAGGACGGCACCATTACCCGCCTCAGTCACTACCGCAACATCCGCATCTTCGAGAAAGCCCTTGCCGGCTGACGGGTGACGTCTGCGCGCGGGCCTTTCGATCCAGCTTCGGTCAAACAGGCGGCTCTTGACGTACAGCACGCCTGCGAATCACTTCGGCAAGCCGGCATATGCCTGCAACCAGCCTCATTCTCCAGGCGCTATGTCCAAAATTGATAGGAATCAAAGCGTTGCTGCTTGCAATGAGACGCGCCGCGACACCCGCTGTGATGCCGGCTTTCGCATCCTATGCGTGTCGGCATCACGTTCCGGCAATCTGAACCTCCCATGAACATGGGGTTCCGCTGTCGTTCAGCTTCAGAACCCTATCCTCTGATCAATCGCTTGGGACGGTGATTGCCCGTTGAACCCTTCAAGCTTGGAGAGATGCCATGAAGAACCGCTTTTTTAACGCCGCCGCTGCTGCCGTCATCGGAATGACCGGCCTCCTGGGCGCAGCCTCCACCGCTTCGGCCGACTCGATCCGATTTGGCTTCGGCTCGGGTGGCGGCATGGACGTGCAGTACCGCGACTATGGCGACGGTTATGGCGATGAGCGCGACTGGGGTCGCGGCCGTGATCGCCATCGTGACTGGGATGGTGACCGCCGCGGCCGCTGCGCCCCGTGGATGGCCGTCGACAAGGCCCGCGACCGCGGCTTCCGCCGTGCCTATGTCGCCGACGTCTCGTCGCGCCGCGTCGTCGTCGAGGGACGCCGCGACGGCTACCGCGACCGCATCGTCTTTGCGAATGTCCGCGGTTGCCCGACCGTCGGTCGCTGGTAATACCCCGTAATCTTCCCGCCTTGTCTCCCCCGGCCGGCGGAAGAATGGCCCCTCATGCTCCGGCATGGGGGGCTTTTTTGTGCCATGTGCCATGGTGCGCCGCGTCTTCGCGACAGGACGTTTCTCGCGCGGTCCGAGGATCGCGTGCGAGGGGTGAGCGAGCGCCACCGCTATGATCCGCGGCATCTGACACGAGACGACGTGGCTGGCCATGGGCCGTCAACACGCGGCGCCATGACGCCGATGATGGGCGTCGGCCACCTTCCAGGGGTCCGTCCTTCGGTTCCAATCCGCTGCCGCGCCCAATCGCGCGCCGGGCCCGTTCGCGTTCGGAGCGGCCCGCGACTGCAGCGCTTCAAGCCGGTTCAGCCGTGGCCGATGGTCGTCCGGCCTAAACTTCCATCGTGTAAAAACACATCGCCCCCGGTGCCGATCTCCGGCGCCGGGGGCGAGGTTTGGGCGGTAGCCCGCGCGCGGCTGCGGCGGGTTGCTTACTGCTTGATCTCGAAGGTCACGTTGACCGTGACATTGTAGCTGTTTTCGCCGGTTGCGACCGGAACGGCATCGGCGGCGTATTCCTTGGCCATCCCGGCGCGCATCATCGGAACCGGCTCCGGGCGGAAGCCCTGTTCGGTGATGTTGACGATCTTGCCGACCGCAACGCCGGCGGCTTCCGCCAGCACCTTGGCCTTCTCGACGGCATCGGCAACGGCTGCCTTACGCGCCTCGGTAATGACCGCTTCCGGCTTGTCGTTGGTAAACTGCACGCCGCCGCCCTGGTTGACGCCGAGGGTGACCGACTTGTCGATGACTTCGCCGAGCTTGGCGAGATCACGCACGCGCACGCTGACGCCGTTCGTCACCTGGTAGCCGATCAGCTCCGGCGCGCGGTTGCTGCCGTCGGTGTTGGTCGGGTAGGTGTATTGCGGGTTGAGCATGAAGCCGCTCGTCTGCAGGTCGCGATCGGCAATGCCGCCGTCCTTCAGCGCCTTCAGCACTTCGGCCATGGTCTTGTTGTTGGCGTCGAGCGCTTCGCGGGCGGTCTTGGCGTCCTTGACGACGCTCAGCTGCAGAACCGCCATGTCGGGCGCGACGGTCGCGCGGCCTTCGCCGGCAACGATAATGGTTGCCTTGTCCTTGTCCGTCTCCTGCGCTTGAGCAGCGGCGACGCCGGCAAAAGCGGCAGCAAAAGCGGCGATCGAAAGCGTGCGGGCAGTGCGTGTGGAAATCATGGTCGATGTCTCTCCGGTTGTTCCGTCCCAGCGTCTTCTTGGCGGTCGATTGTGTGAGCATTGCGGCAATGGCTTGTCCGCAAAAAGGTTTTCGGCTAGAGCCAACACACGACGCGAACTGCCATTGGTTCGCGCTGCTGGATCACTACGGTGCCATGCCTCTTTCGGAAGCGCAAAGGTGGCCGTAGCACTTAGAGTTGCTGCCGTGTCTTATCCCTGGATCATTACGATTTGAGGACGAGAGGCAGATCCAGAGTGGGCCTGTAGCTCAATGGTTAGAGCCGGCGGCTCATAACCGCTTGGTTGGGGGTTCGAGTCCCTCCGGGCCCACCATTTCCCACTAAGTATTGAATATGCTAAGTATTCTGGCTGTTTTATCCCACATTTGATATGCTCGCCGGATAAACCCAGACCCTTTCCTCGTCGCTTCTGCTACGATGCCCGATCAGGCGGCAAAGGAGCATTTCGATGGCTGGTCTGGGTGTGGACATGGTGCGAATGGTACGTCGCAACAAGCTGGTTGGTTTCTGGGCCGCGGAGAAGCTGGCGCTTGCCGGCGAAAAAGCCAAGACCTACTCGGATGATCTTGCGATGGCGGCGCTGGACGTCGAACGCAGCAACATCCTTGCGATCATTCGAAGAGACTTTGACGCGGCAGGAGTAATCCATTCCGACGAGGAGATTTTGGCGGTCATGAGCGTCTGCTTGTTGCAGGCGGGAAAACCAACAAAAGGGTCCGACGGCAGCGATGCAGCGCTGCTGCACATTGCACGTAAACTCATGCAAGGATCGTGAACGGCGGCACACCGAGGCAAGACCCCGACAGATACCGGCACCAGAACGTTCTCTGGCCTGAACGGCGATTTGTTGATCCATCAAGATGCATGGCACAAGTAGCCGCAAGGATCGCCGCGCGTGATCTCTATTAGAAGCAAAACGACTTCAGGCACGGGATTTTGTTTGATGGGATTTTGAGAATTCCTCGAGACCCGCCCCTCAAAATATCCAGCTTGTCATGAAGAGCCAGCTCGTCACGTTCTCGCCCGAAGCGGGCAGGCCGCGGGGTTTTGTCGTCGGTTTGCGCGCGCCTGCGTGTTCCAGGGCCGACAGTGCCACGGCGTCCCATTGGGACAGGATGTGTTCGGCGTCGTAGCGTCTGACATTGGCTTTTGAGTTGGCGGCGAGGCGGGCGGCAAGCGTCGGGTCTCCGAGGACGCGCGACAGGGCGTCGGCGAGTGCGTTGGCGTCGCCGTTTTGGACGAGCAGGCCGTCTTCGCCGTCGGCGATCATGTCGGTCGGGCCCCATTCGCAGGCAAAGGAAACGACGGGGACGCCCGATGCCATGGCTTCGAGGAGGGCGATGCCCCATCCCTCATAGCGCGATGACAGGACGAAGACGTCGGCGGTCTCGACCCAGAGGCCCGGACGCGCGGTGACGCCCGGCATCTCCACCCGGTCCTTCAAGCCCAGTGCATCCCGCTGCGCTTCAAGCGCCTGGCGCGCTTCACCTTCGCCCCAGATGACGAGTTTCCAATCGGGATGGGCAGGGGCGATCCTGGCGAAGGCCGTCAGCAGGATATCGAAGCCCTTTTGTGCGGTCAGCCGGCCAACGGCGGTCAGCACGTTGTTGCCGCGCCGGTTTTCCCAGCCGGCGGGCAGGTTGATGGCGTTGGCGATCACCCGTCCGTGGCGGCGGACCTGCGGCGGAAAATAGTCGAGTGCGCCCTTCGTCATCGTCACCAGCGAGAAGGCGCGGGGATAAAGACGAAGCTGCAGCCACTTCCACAAGGGGCCGAAGGGTTGCACCGCCGGATTGTTGCGCTCGGACACGATCACCGGGAAGGGCAGGCCCGTTGTTGCGAGAAGCGTCAGCACGTTCGTGCGGGTGAGAAAGCTCAAGACAAAGTCCGGACGGGAGTTTTTTACGGCCGAGCGCAGGCGATGGAGCCTTTGCACCACAAGCCAGCCGGCGCGCAGCTTGGCGGCCTTCTGCGCCGGCAGGTCGAGGCGTCTGATCGAAACCCGCGGATCGAGCTCGTAATAGGGCTTCGAGGCCGGCGCCTCGAGCGTGATCACCGTGACCGCGCAGCCAAGTCGCGCCCAATGGCTGGCCACGAGGCTGACGACGTGCTCGGTGCCGCCGGCGCCGAGTGCAGACACAACGATGGTTATGCGCGCGCCGGCTATGCCGGCCGCTCCGACGATGTCGGCACCTGTCCCCTCATTCAATTTTGAATGCCCCCTTGCTCGCCCCAGATGTATTATTAACACTTCCTTAAATTCGCGCAACGGGACTTGCCGAGCTTGGTAAACATGTCCCGTTACTGCCAAGCCAAGCTCATGATTGCGGGCGTGGGGCTGGCCATTCGACCGGAACGGAGAGGGGCCCGCACTTGCGGTTGCCCGCCTCACGCCGCGGCGGGGGCGGGTGCAAACTGGGGCAGTCTCAGGGCCGTAGGGGCGCCGGTTGCCGGCGGATCAGGCAACCCGCTTTTGTCGGCTAAGACGTGCGGCGCTGTTGACGCCAAAAAAAATGCCCGCGGGCGGCGGGCAGTTTTGGAGTGGGCGCATACGCTCAAACATGTTGCGCCTGCCTCCAAGGTGGGCGGCAGAGGTCAACGATCTGTAAATGCGCGATAGCTAAAAATAGGGAGCGCGAGGCGCTTTTTGTGTTTCCTCGTCCGCCTGCAGTTGTGGTCTGTTGCCGATCTTCGCCTTCCCGATCAATTTTTTTTCGGTTGGGCTCTGCCCGGAGCGCCGTCGTGTGGCTGCCACCACAGCGCGTGCCAGACCGCGGCGACAGGGTGTGGTGGTCGGCGATCAGTGGTTGCGAACTGTTGGCAAGCTGCTGTTTTTTCTATTTGTTTTCGAGCGCATGGTGGCGTTTCCAAGCGCCGGGCGGCGCCATCGTCGGTGGGGAATGGCGCCATGGTCCGCCGAGCGCAAGGCATCGACACAACCATCGCGGAAGTTGTTAAGAAAGAATTTGTTAATTTAAGCAATGAATAATGAAAAAGGGGGTTGAAGATCGCCGCCATTTCGCCCAAAGGAAGCCCGGGTGGTTCGTGCCGCCCATTCGAAAGGACGTTTATGCGAATCAAAGCCGCATGTGCCGGCGTAAGCCGCACCGCCGTTTCGGGTTTCAAGTTTTTCGTACCGACAACGTCAGTTCTCAGTCTCCTGCTGCTTTCCGCCGGCTGTTCGTCGACGGTCGTCGGCGAGACTCCGCTGTTTGCCTCGAGCAGTTCGAGCGCCTATGCGAGCCCATCGGTCAAGGTCCGCAAGGAACAAAAGCAGTTGCAGGTGGCCGAGGCCGAAGAGGACATCGTCGAACCGGCGCCGACGCGGCGTCGCACGACCGCCTATCTTGGCCGCGCACCCTACATCTGTTCACCAAGCGGTTTCGGCCACACGTCGCACTGCTTCCTGAGGGCGTCGTACTAAGGGGGCGATCCCTTCCTTTCGGGCGGCGATTTTCTGGCCGCCGTTGCTCTGGTTGATGAGGATGATCACGCGGTCGGGCGGCGCCCGTCCACGACCATGCCGATCTTCAGCGCAAAGCAGTTCCGTGTCTGGTGTCATCGCGGTGTCCCGTTCCGCTGGAGAAAGTCGTTGTCCGCTACCGTCGTCAGATCAGCTTTTGCCGCTGCAACGTTGCTGCTCATGGCCGTTGCGGCACCGTCTGCGGCGTGCGCTGAGGATCCGGCAGACGGTATCGACCGGTCCATGACGACAGCGGCGATCGGGCCCGAGGCAAAGGAAACGACGGCGCGCACTGTGGCCATCGGCGTCTACGATCCGCATGACGCCGTTGCCGATAGCGACGCGCTCGCGCTGGAGCACGTTTTCGTCTACTGGCAGAAGCCGGACCGGGCGCTCATCAAGCGCAAGATGGCGATTGCGGCGAGGCAAGGGCGGACGCTGATGCTGTCTGTCGAGCCCTATACTCACGCCGCCGACTGGCGCTCTGGCGGCGAGCGGCTGTTTGCCGATATCGGCAAGGGGCGTTTTGATCGGGAGATCCGGGACGTGTGCACGCGTGCCGCCGGTTTCGGCGGGCCGGTCTATGTGCGTTGGGGCCACGAGATGGAGCAGCCGAGCAAGCGCTACCCGTGGGCGCGCCGCGACAGTGAAGGGTACAAGCAGGCGTATCGCTATTTCGTCGGTAAATGCCGGGAGCTGGCCCCGGAGGCACGCTACGTCTGGTCGCCGATCGGCAACCGCAATCTCCGCGCTTACTATCCGGGCGACGATGTCGTCGATGCCATCGGCATTCCCGTCTGGGGCCTGCAGAAGATGGACGTCGACTATTGGGGACACGAGCGCAGCTTCCGTGAAGCGCTCAAGGAGAAGTACCAGCGCGTTTCCGGTTTCGGCAAACCGATCATGATCGCCGAGCTCGGAGTTTCGGGCTCGGCCGACTACAAGCGGGCCTGGTACCAGGAAATCCTCGACCCTCAGACCTATCGCCGGTCCTTTCCGCTTCTGACCACGGTGGTGTTTTTCAACGACAAGGAACCCTACAAGTGGCCGGCTGGCTACGGCGCGCCGGACTGGCGGCTCGACAGGCTGGCGCTGAGGGCGCTTGCCGACCGCCAGGCAAACGAGGCGGCCGCTCTGGCTGAGTGATTATGGCCCCGGCCGAGTGACCGTTGGGGGCGATGCGCCGATCGTCCTTCGGCGCATCGCGAAACCTAGGGGACAGGTGCCTGCGCGTCAGGCCAGAAGCAGGCCTGACTCTCGCGCAGCTGCGGCAAAGCAGCGGCTGGCGCGATCCGTGCTCGTCAGTCCGTCTAGCGCGTCCAGGCAGCGCCTGAGAGCCGCGCGATACTCCCGCCCGCGACGGCCCGGCCATTGCCTGAGCAGTTCCAGGGCTTCGAACACGGTTCTGACCACAGCCTGCCGCTTGGCCGAGAGTTTCAGGAAAATAGGGGTGGGGAAGCGTTTTTCGCTCATTGCATTCCTCTTTCGCAGTCTTTTCGAGCGAGAGGCGAACGCAGGGGCGAAGGAATGGTTCCGCGTGGCGGAGGATTTTTTGGGTCGAAGGTTCGTCGTCCACGACTAGTCGGGGCAACCTAAAGCTCGAGCGCCGCCTTTAGATCCGTCGATTTGTGGACGCGCAGGTCAAGGTCCGCTTCGATATGGTCGATGTGATGGACCATCAGCTTGGCGGCCGTATCGACGTCGCCGCGCTCCAGCGCGTTGACGATCTCGTCGTGCTCGTTGTGGCCACAGCTTGAAACGGTCGACTGGCCGTAAAGTGCGATCACCAGCGAAGAGCGGGCGATGAGTTCATCCATGAAACGGCGGAGAATCGCGTTCCCCGAGAGGTCGGCGAGTGTCAGGTGAAAGTCGCCGGACGCCTTGATCTCGGCGCGGCGGGCAGGCTGCCCGCGCTGTTCGGTCAGCCGCCGTTCAGCGGCCAGCATGCGCCGGAGTTCGACAATCTCGACCTTGCCGATATTGGGTGCCGCGGACCTGACGACGCCGGGCTCGATCAGCCGGCGGGTGGCGAAGATCTGCCGCGCCTCGTCGATGGACGGATGTGCGACGAAGGCGCCGCGGTTCTTCTCGACGCTGACGAGCCCCTCATAGGAGAGCGCCTGCAGGGCTGCGCGCACCAGCGTGCGGCTGACATTGAAGAGTTCGCCGACATCGCTTTCCGACAGCTTGGTGCCGGGAGCCAGTCGCCGCTCGACGATCGCATCGCGCAGCGTGTCGCGGATATGTTGGCTGCCCGTGTCGGAGGCCGGGTCGGTGGCCAAGTCGGCCTGAGGGGGCGTGGTGGTCAAGGACATGAATCGATCCGCGAAGCAACGCGTCATCTTATCGTCGGGCGGTGCGAAGGGAAACGACAATCTGTCGCGCATGGGTTGCGTTTCGGCAACCGCGCGGGCGAGGGCAAGATTATTTGTCGAGTTCCGGATAGACCCGGTCGAGGAAGCCGGGTCTCAGCTTCTCGCCGATCAGGCAGTCGGACGCCGGCAGGGCGTCGATGAGGCGGACGTTCGGAGGCGGCGGCAGCCCGCTGACTTCAAGAACGAGTTTCTGTCGAATCGCGATGGAAAAATCCTCGGGCTCATGCACCGGCAGCACGAAGGAACCGGGACCGCCAATCACGCATTCGGCATAATACTGGTCGAGCGGGCCGGTTGAGACGGAGGGGCGGATCAGGATGGCGAGCCCGTTGATGGTGATGCCGCGTTCGATGGCGGTGTCGCGGGCCGGGGTCACCGGCGGTCCGATGTTGTTGGGGCCGTCGCCGGAAATGTCGATCACCCGGCGCATGCCGGAATAGGCGTTGGAATCGATCAGCGCCGTGCCATAGGTGATCGCGTTGGAGATCGATGTTCCGCGGCGCGTGCCGACCGGCCGCGCCTCGATCAGCTTGGCAAAGGCGTCGGCGTCAGCGGCATTGTCGATAACCTTCCAGGCGACGACGGAGGATTCGTTGACCGTTCCCGCCCATTCGAAATAGCCGATGGCGATCTTGCCCAACTGGCCGCTTTCGACGGCATCGAGGAAGTCGCGGTGCCTGAGCGCCTCGACATAGCCCGCGCGCTGAATGCGTGCCTCGTCGAGATCCATCGAGCCGGACATGTCGACCGCGAGGATCAATTCAACGTCGACATTCGTCGGCACGGCGGTCGATGGGCTCGGGCCACCAGTCAATGAAAGGAGTAACGCCAACACGCTCAACATCGCTTCAACCAGTCATTGCGCGCGGTCAGATAAGACAAATGTAACACAGGATTGGAATTCGGCGACCATTTGGCTTTCGCCGGACTTCAACAAAGAGTGATTTTACTATTCCCGCGACAACAGCGTTGACGATGAAGACCGTGACCGGAAAATCCCAGAATACTGAAGATGGCCATAAATTTAGAGCTTTATCAGATAGATAGTTTGCAGCGTGCGGCGTTTGGATACTTCCTCGACCATGCCGATCCGGTGACCGGGCTGATTGCCGACACGTCGTTGCCGGGCGCACCTTCAAGCATCGCGGCAACCGGTTTTGGCCTTTCCTGCTATCCGGTCGGTGTCGAACGGGGCTGGATGGCGCGCGCCGAGGCGGCCCGGCGGGTCCTTTGCGTGCTGCGCGCGCTTGCCGAAGGCCCACAATCGCGCGACAGCCGGGCGACCGGCTATGGCGGTTTCTACTATCATTTTCTCGACATGCGCAGCGGCGAACGCACGTGGCGCAGCGAACTCTCGACCGTTGACACCGCGCTTTTGATGGCCGGAATTCTGGCCGCTTCGGCGTATTTCTCCGGTCCTGATGATGCCGAGCGCGACATCCGCAGGCTCGCCGAAAAGCTCTATGCACGGGTCGACTGGCGCTGGGCATTGCATCGAGGCGAGACGGTGACGATGGGCTGGCGCCCGCCGGGGCGGTTCCTGCGCCATCGCTGGCGCGGCTACAGCGAGGCGCTGCTGCTCTATGTGCTGGCGCTCGGGGCGCCCGAACATGCGATCGGGCCGGAGCACTATGCCGCTTTCACGGACGGTTATGACTGGATCGACGCCAGCGGCGTGCCGCATCTCAACGCAGCGCCGCTTTTCATCCATCTTTTCCCGCAGGCCTGGCTCGATCTGCGCGGACTTGCCGACCGGCCAATGCGGGAGCGACTTACGGACTACTTCGAGAACACGCGGCGCGCCATTGAACTCCAGCGCGCCCATGCGCAGCTGAACCCCGGTGGCTTTGCCGGTTACGGGGAGCATCTGTGGGGCTTGAGCGCCTGTCACGCGCCGCGCGGACGGCTGCGCATGAGAGACGGGCGCTGGCAGCGGCTTTTCGGCTATGCAAACCGGGGCGCGCCCTTTGGCATCGACGACGGCACGCTCATCCCCTGGGCAGCATGTGCGTGCCTGCCTTTTGCCCCGGACGCGTCGCTTGCGGCCCTTGACCATATTGCGGCCAGCTATCCCGGTCTCCTCAGGCAAGGGCGATTTCCGGGCGGCTTCAACCCGAGCCTGCCGGGCGCGGGGCCTGAGGGGTGGATCGATGATCGCATCGTTGGTCTTGACCAGGGCCTCGTCGTCATGATGATCGAGAACTGGCGGAGCGGGCTCATCTGGGACCTGATGCGCCAGGTGCCTGGCGTCAGGCGCGGGTTGAGGCGAGCGGGTTTTGCGGGTGGATGGTTGGAGACGGCATGACGGCGAGTGACCGCCAGCGCGCAGCGCAATTCGTGGGAGGATATCCGCCGGAAGCGCTAGAGGTCGTCGAGCGGCTCTGCACGCAATTCCCCGACGCTGGGGTTTCCATCGGCACGGTGGACGGCGGGTTCAGGACGCCGGCCATCTTCTGGGCGGAAGGGGGAGGCGGTATCGAGGATGGTCTTGCCTACCAGGATCGTTTTGCACCCGACATGACCGACCGGATCCGGGCGGCGCATCTCATCGCCTTTTACAGCCATCAACTGAGCATGGTTCTGGGTGCGTCTTATCTTGGCGCGGGTCTTGCCGCCGAAGTCTCCGGGCTTCGCTTTGAAGCTTGGACACGCACGGTCCGTGGTGTCGAGATTGCCGGAAAACGCTTTCATTTCCATCTCGATCGCCTTGCGCCGGGAGACGTGCGTGGCGTCGAGCGGCAATACGTGGCGCAGCTGAAGCCGGTGATCGCGGCGCTGAAGCGACGCACCGGTCTTTCTTCCGGGGCGCAGTGGCGTCTGGCGGCGGATTCGCTTGCCGGCGCATTCCTGGAGATCGGCCGGGCGATCGGCGACGAGGCGCGCGGCATGGCGGAGGCGCTGGCGATCGTCAAGCGACGCGGATCGCCGCTTTACTCCGAAGAACTCTGTTACGAGGAGATTGTCGCGGTCGATCCGACGAGCGGCGAGCGGCTGTCACGCCAGTACCGCATGCGCTGCGGCTGCTGTCTCTATTTCCGCACGGAAGGCGGTAGCTTCTGCGACACCTGCGTGCTTCTGGAACCCGAAGCCCGCCGTGCGCAGCTGGTGGCGCATCTCATGCAAAACGGCGGAGCCTGAGCCCCGCCGTTTCAACGTCTGGTCGCCTGAAGCGGCGAGATTAGTGCGCCTTGGCGAACCGCTCGTTGATGAAGCCGGAGACGACGCCGAGCACGATCCAGAAGGCGAGCGTGGTGGCGAGCGCGGCAACGGCGAACTCGGCGCCAAGCACGGCGGGAATATTGCTGGTGATATCGACCGGCTGCGGCGCGCCGTAGACGTGGGGCGCGGCGATCAGCACCAGGCCTGCGATCTTGGAGACGATCTCCTCGCGAAGGACGACGAGATAGAGGCCGACGGCGGAAAGCGCCACGGTTGCCAGCCACCAGGTCTGGCGGTCACCGAGTTCGGCTGCCGGGAAGCCCGGCAGTTCCGGTGGCAGGCCGATCGCCGGCAGCATGTGCACGGCAAGCCAGCCGCAGGCACCCCAGAGCGCGCCGTTCCGAAGCGTGATCGGGTAGCCGATCACCAGGCTGACGCCGGCAAGCAACAGGCCGAAGCCCGAGCCGGTGACGAGATTGGCGATCAGCGTGCCGGAAAAGCGGCTCATGCCGAACATGATGCCGCCTTCCTCGTGCTCGGCAGCCTCATGGGCGTAAGCCGGCGTGATCGGCGACAATGCGTCGAGCAGGGCGCCTAGCGGCGAAACGGCCTTGAGCGAGGAATGCTGCTGGCCCTCTGCCGCCGGCTGTGCCGCGCCGGGCTGGGCAGCCGGTTGATCCGTCGCGGCCGGAGCCTCGCCTTCGAATTCTTCCGCATGCAGGATCAGCGGCGTGACCCGAAGTTCCTGGGCGCCGGTCATGAAGACACCGGCAATCATTCCAGCCACGATCGCGGCCAGAAGCGTTCTGACAATCATCTTGAATTTCCTCGATAACGGCAAAAGCCACGCACTGCGGCGTGGTTTGACAATCTTCCCATTTCCACAGCCATGCGGACGAGCGCCGTGCACCGGGTAAACCGGGACGCACAAGCACGGACATCCGGCTGAGGCCGGATGCGTTCAGGTCCGCTTCGTCGATGCGGAACGTTGTTCACGTTCCGGAACATCGGTCAGTGGCAGGGGAAGCCGTAGGAGTGGCGGGTGTCGTGTGCGGTGTCGTGCAGCACGGCCGAATTGGCAAGGCCGGCGCCGAACACGAGGAATGCGCCGATGAAGAGCGCGATGACGCCAGCGGTCAGACGATCGCTGAGGGAGAGCGGAATGCTCGAAACTGTAGACGTAGCCATGACAACCTCCGTGATGGCATCGGGAAATTCCCGGTTGGGCCCTATGCCCGCATCGAGTGGCAGGTTTCCTGGCTCACGGCGCTGGGCGCTATGCCCCCGATCTGCCTCGCCTTCCCAGATCGGCCGCCCTCTCGCGGTCTTTTCCAGTGGCTTCTCCCGGATTGCTCCGGAATGGCAGATCGACGTCGCTCTACAGTCGCGGGGTCGGCCGTGATGTGAATGCCCAGCATGGGTCCATCCGTCACGTTCCCGTTTACTCCCGAAGCGCGTTCGCGTTGCGGGAACCAATCGATCCCTGATGATTAGGATCGTGTCATGGAGATGTCAATTGAGCCTGCGCCGCCTGTCGCTTCATCCGCGACAAAATCCCTGACGATCATGTGTTTATAGGCCTCGACGATCTGGTCGCCCTCCGCCCGCTCGACCGATACCGCAAGCCGCATCGTGCAGTCGCCCAGATGCATGATCAGAAAAGCGGCGCTGTCGATCGTCTCGCGCGGCGTGTTCGGCACAAGCCGGGACCAGACGTCGGCCAGAAGCTTTCCGCCGGCGCGGCTTTGCAGAAGGTCGATCTCGCGCAGCGCCTTGTCGGCCTGCATCGCCGACCAGATGTCGCGCATCACGGGCTCGGCCAGGAACATCTCGTAGTAGACGTCGAACAGCTCGCAGAAGGCGTCGCGCAATTCCGCGATCGAGGTGACCTTGGCAAGTTCGGCGGCGATGCATTCGTTGCACACGGCATTGTAGCGCTCGGCCAGCGTGCGCACGATCGCTGCCTTGTCGGGGAAGTACTGGTAGAGCGAGCCGATAGAAATTCCAGCCTTTTCAGCGACTTCGCTCATGCGCATGGCGTCGCTGCCCTTTTCCTGGATGAGCGTTGTCGCGCAGCTGAGGATTTGCTCGACGCGCTCGCGGCTGCGTTTCTGGCTCGGTGTTCGGCGCAGCGCCGGTTCGTCATCGGTGGGAACGGCGGCTGGGCTTGTTTCTGAAATCATGAGTGATGCTCACATTTTGACTTGACTCCTAAAATACGAGGATTTATCACATTTGCAAATGTGAGAGATGCTCATGTTTTTAAGTGAACCTCAGGAGGAAGCTATGACGGACAAACTCACACTGGTTTTGGGCGGTACCGGCAAGACGGGCAGGCGCGTCGCCGAGCGTCTCTTGGAGCGCGGCGTGGCGGTGCGCATCGGCGCCCGTTCGGCATCGCCTTCCTTCGACTGGACGGATGAGGCGACCTGGGCGCCGGCCCTTGAGAATGTCGATCGCATCTATGTCTGCTTCCAGCCGGATCTCGCGGTGCCGGGCTCCGTCGAGGTCATCGCCAAGTTCTCAAGCCTCGCCCTCGGCGCGGGTATCAAGCGGCTGGTGCTTCTGTCAGGGCGTGGTGAGGACGAGGCGGAAGCGGCCGAACGTGCGCTTCAGGCCTCCGGCGCCGACTGGACGATCATCCGGGGGAGCTGGTTCTTCGAGAACTTCAATGAAGGCTTTCTCGCCGAGGGTGTCTCAAGCGGTTCGGTCTTCCTGCCGGTCGATACGGTGACCGAGCCGTTCATCAGCTGCGACGACATTGCCGACGTGGCGGTTGAAGCGCTTCTCGACGGTCGTCATATCGGCAAGGTCTATTCGCTGACAGGGCCGAGACTGATGACCTTTGCCGAAGCCGTGGCCGAGATCGCCGCGGCGGCCAACCGTCCGGTCGCCTATCAGGCGATACCGGTTGCCGACTTTGCCGCACATTTGCAGGCCGACGGCGTGCCTGATGACTATGTCGAACTCATCCGCTATCTCTTCACCTCGGTGCTCGACGGGCGCAACTCGAGTGTGACGTCCGATGTCGAGCATGTGCTTGGGCGGCGTCCGCGTGACTTTGCAGCCTATGCCCGGGAGACCGCAGCAACCGGTGTATGGAGTATTGCCGCATGATCCCGTTTATCCCCGCTCTGGCGTTTGCCGCCGCGATCGGTTCCGGCCTGATGGCCGGGCTGTTCTTCATCTTTTCGGTCTGCATCATGCAGGCCCTGTCGCGGCTGCCGCCGGAGCAGGGGATCGCCGCGATGAACGCCATCAACGTGGTCATCCAGAACCCGATCTTCCTCAGCGCCTTCATGGGCACGGCGCTCATCGCCCTGGCGCTGGTGGTGATCGCGTTTCTATCGGGCGGCGAGGGGCGGTGGCTGCTCGCCGCAGGCGGGCTCTTCTATCTCGTTGGCGTGCTGCTGGTGACGATTGTCTTCAACGTGCCGATGAATGATGCCCTCGAGGCTGCTTCCGGGCCGGCGGCGACCGATCTGTGGCTCGGACGGTATCTCACCGATTGGGTCTGGTGGAACCACGTGCGCACCTTCGCATCGATTGGTTCGCTGGCGCTCTTCATTCTCGGCTTTGCCCGCGCCTGATATCTGAACGCCGGCGAGGCGATCGCGCTTCGCCGGCCTATCAGCGTTCTGATCTTGCGATGCGTTCAATCGACCAGCGAGCCGCAGGTCAGATTGGCGATGGCGCCGGTCATGGCTCCGGCGCGGTCGGAGGCGACGAAGGCGGCGTAGTCGGCGACTTCGTCGAGCTTCGGGAAGCGGCCGAGCAACGTGCCGGATGCGGCGCGGCTTTCAAGTATGGCTTCGACCGTCGTATCGAAACGCCGCGCAAAGCCTTCAAACACGCCGCGTGCGTGGGATGTCGGCAAGGCTTCGGGAATGGCGTCGGGCCGCAGGCAGACGACACGGATCCCCTTTCCGCCAAGCTCGCCGGCAAGCAGTCGAGAAAAGGTCTCGACCGCACCGCAGGTGGTGCCATAGCCGAGGAAACCTGAACCGGTCATGCGTGCGCCGGGCGTCGATAGCGTCAGGATCACACCCCTGCCTTTTGCTGCCATATGGGGCGAAACCGCCTTGGCGGTGATGAAGTTCGCTCTCGTGTAGGCTGCGATCGGCTGTTCGAAGTCCGCAAGCGAGAGTTCGGCAAATGGCGGCCCCTGCACATGGGGAAAGCCGACGGCGGTCAGGGCGATATCGATCGAACCCGCCCTGTCGACCACGGAGCGAGCGTGGCGCTCCACGGCCGCCTGGTCAAGCACATCGAGCGCGTCGAAATCCGCGCGGCCGCCGGCATCGGCAATCTCATTGGCCGTGTGTCGCAGCCCTTCGACCGTGCGGCCGACGAGAAATACCCGCGCGCCTTCGCGGGCAAAGGCACGGGCGGCAGCGCCACCGATCGCGCCGCTTCCGCCATAGACGACAGCTGTCTTGCCTTCGAGCAACATCGAAATCTTCCTTTTCGCAAGCCGGCTTCAAGGATTGGGAATGCGTGTTTCGTATTCCTGTTCGAGTGCTGCGAACTTGCTCCAGAAGGCTGCGGGCGGCTCTCCTTCCAGGAGGTCGCGCAGCAGGTCGAGATGCGTATGCCAGCCAGCCGAAAAACTGGTCATGATGCCGCGATTGGCGATGCGGGTGTGGGTGACGATGAGCAGAACCTTGTCGCCGCGAGGGCTGAGCTCGAAGCGGACCTCCGATGGCGTGTCGGTTTCTTCGTTCCAGCTGTAGGCGAGCAGGCGCGGCGGCTCCCAGGCGAGCACATGGCCGTGATTGCGGACCTCGCCGGCGTGGCTGGCGTATTTTTGAGGCGGTTGGTCGTCGGCCGTTGTCAGTTCCGAATGGCGGAAGACATGCTCGACCGCCGCACCCTCGGTCGAGCCGATCGTTCCCGATGCCATCCAGAGCCGGCGCTTGCTTTCCTCCGTCAGATAGGACCAGACGCGTTCGATCGGGCCGGGAAGCAGGCGTTCGATGCGCACAGCATCGGGGGCAATGACGCGGCCGTAATCGGCGTTGGCGAAGGCTGTGGCATGCGATGTCATGGCTTTTCCTCCAGATTGTCCTCAGCTGTTGCGTCTTCGGCGAGAAGCAGCGCCTCGAGTGCGTCGATGCGCGTGCGCCAGTAGGCTTCGTAGTGGCGCATCCACTCCATGCCGGCATGCATCGGTGCGGCGTCGAGCCGGCATACATGCGTGCGGCCTTTCACTTCGCGGCGCACCAGACCTGCTCCTTCCAACACCTTGATGTGTTTCGATGCCGCAGCCAGCGAGATCGAGAACGGTGCCGCAAGCTCGCCCACCAGTTTCTCTCCGCGTGAGAGGTTCTGGAGCATTGCGCGGCGCGTCGGATCCGAAAGCGCGTGAAACACGGCATCGAGATGATCAGTTTGATATTCAACCATGTTGTTGAATATCTCTCCGATCGATACAATTGTCAACCTTTTGGTTGAATGTTTCAGTAGTAGCGCGAGAAGGTACCGTGCGGCGGATCGTCGTGGATGCGCCGTCCCTTCCATGCGGCGAGCGCATCGGAGAGATCGTCGGTCGGCACCATCTGGGCGAACTGCTCGCTTTCAACGAGCAGCCCCTCGGCGATCGACATGTTGAGGCCGCGGGTGACGGCGGTGATGATCGAGCGGACGGCAAGCGGCGAGTAGCCCATGATGCGCGTGGCAAGATCGCGGGCGGCCGGCATCAGGTCCTCGTGGGCAACGACATGGTTGACGAGGCCCATGTCGCGGGCGCGGTCGGCCGAGAAATCCTCGCCCGTCAGAAGCAGCTCAAGCGCCCGCTTGCGCCCGGCCAGGCGCGGCAGGCGCTGGGTTCCGCCGAAGGTCGGCGGCATGCCGAGCTTGATCTCGGGCTTGGCAAAGCGCGCCCGCTCGCTGGCAATTGCCAGATGCACAGCCTCGGTGATCTCGCAGCCGCCGCCATAGGCGATGCCGTTGACGGCGGCGATCACCGGCTTTGGGAAGGCCTCGAGACGCGCCGTCAGCCGCTGGCCGCGGCGAACGAAATCACGCACCGCCGGGCTCACGCCCGCAGCGACGCTTTCCGAGAATTCGTGAATGTCGCCGCCGGCGGAAAAGGCGCGTTCGCCTGCACCGGTGATGATCACAGCCCCGACCTTGTCGTTGACCTCGATCGCGTCGAGGAGGCTCAAGAGCCGGTCGATCAGCTCGTAATTGAGCGCATTGAGCTTCTCGACGCGGTTAAGGGTGAGGAGGGCGATGCCCTCGGATATCTGCATCAGCACGGTGTTGGACATGGTTGCTCTCCGGCAAGTGTTGACGGGAGGAGGCTAGGTGAGGGAAGATGCAAAGTATATTCACTAGTCGGTATACATGAGAGATGACGAAAGCGCAGAAGTCGACCCGGGAGACGATCGTCGCGGCCGCAGCAAAGCTGTTTTATGCCGAGGGCATCCGCGCCGTCAGCGTCGATGCGGTGGCCGAAGAGGCGGGGGTGACGAAGCGCACGCTCTATTATCATTTCGAGAGCAAGGACGAACTGATCGCCGCCTATCTCGAGGGCCGCGACCAGCCCAATCTCAAGCTCTTCCAGAAGTGGTTTTCCGAGGCGGAGGGGGATTTGGCTAGCAAGGTCGAGGCGATCTTCGTCAACCTGGCGCGGGCCGCGCGCCATCCGAAATGGAAGGGCTGCGGCTTCCTGCGCACTTCGGCCGAGCTTGCCAACATGCCGGGCCATCCGGCGATCCGCATCGGTGCCGCCCACAAGAAGAAGTTCGAGGCGTGGATGGCAGAGACTTTTGCCGAAGCGGGAGCAAGCGACCCCGCCATCGTGGCAAAGCAGATCCTGCTGCTGCTCGACGGCAGCTTTGCCGTGGTGCTCCTGCACCGGGACGCAGGCTATATGGAGGTGGCGGGCAGGGCGGCAGCGACGCTGGTGCAAGTGGCGCTCGCCGGCGCAAACGGCCGGGCTAGATGATGGGCTCCTGTCCGGCAATCTGGAAATAGATACGCCAGCCATCGACCTGCCGATCGGCAACAAGCAGCGTGACGGTCATCGAGCGGCAGGGTTCGCAGGTGAAGCCAATCGTTGCCACGCGCTCATCCTCGACCAATGCAAGCCATTGGGTCCGTGAGGCATTCACGCAGGGCAGATCGTCAATCAGCGGGCCGTTTTCGCCCAAGATATCAGTCAGACGCGGCCTTGCTCCGAAGGGCACACGTTTCGTGTTTGGCGCGAGCACGTCGTCACCGGCGCACACGCTGTCGCGCTCAAAGATGATGGGTATGTGCGTTCTCCCATGTCACAACGCAAAAGAGTAGACCGTCTCGAAAACGTGCATCAGGTTGCCTATGTTCATGCCGCGGCGCTGCGCAACCAAGGTTACGATGCCGTTCGCCAAACAGGAAAGTTCCGATGACCGTCAAACGTATCGTCCCCAATCTCCAGGCGTCCGACCCGCAGGCGGCGCGTGCCTTCTACGGCCAATTGCTCGGCCTCGACGTGGTGATGGACCACGGCTGGATCGTGACCTTTGCGGCCGAGGGCCAATCGGCCATGCCGCAGGTAAGCATCGCCAGTGAAGGCGGCTCGGGTACGCCGGTGCCGCTGCTTTCAATCGAGGTGGACGATGCCGATGTGATTTATGGCCGGGCCAAGGCGACTGGTGCCGAGATCGTGTACGAGATCACCAACGAGACTTGGGGCGTGCGCCGCTTCTTCATGCGCGACCCCTTCGGCAACGTCGTCAACATTCTCTCGCACTAAGCAATTCCAGGAAAAGTGCGTAACGGTTTTCCGTCCGGAATTGCGAAAGACAAAGCAATTCCAGGAAAAGTGCGCAGCGGTTTTCCGTCCGGAATTGCGAAAGACAAAGCAATTCCAGGGAAAGTGCGCAGCGGTTTTCCGTTCAGAGTTGCTTGATTTCAATTGAGCTGACGGGCAGCGGCCGGCGGGGCCGGGGGCTGCCCGTCAGGTTGGCGTCAAGCCAGCGTCAGCGCATTGGCGAGGTCGGCGACGAGATCGTCCGGATGCTCGATGCCGATCGACAGGCGGATGGTCGATTCCAGGACGCCGATGCGATGGCGAACCTCGATCGGTACGCCGGAATGGGTCATCGCCGCCGGGTGGCTGGCAAGCGATTCCGTGCCGCCGAGGCTGACGGCGAGCTTGAAGATCTGCAGCGCGTTGAGGAAGCGGAAGGCCGCGTCCTGGCCGCCCATAATGTCGAAGGAGAAGGTCGAGCCGGCGCCGGTGCATTGCGCCTTGAAGGCGCGGCCGACGGGCGTGTCCTCGCCATGGAAGGGCAGGTAGTGGATGCGCTCGACCTTCGGATGCTCGCGCAGGAATTCGGCGACGATGCGGGCATTGTCGTCGGCCTTCTGCATGCGCACCGACAGTGTCTCCAGCGAGCGGCCGAGCATCCAGCAGGAATGCGGATCGAGCTGGGTGCCGATCGCGCCGCGCAGCGCCTTCACCTGTTTCATCACCGCCTTGGAGCCAAGGGCAGCACCTGCGATCAGGTCGGAATGGCCGCCGACATATTTGGTCAGCGAGTAGAGCGAGATGTCGGCGCCATGTTCGATCGGCCGCTGGAACACCGGGCCGAGCAGGGTGTTGTCGCATGCAATAATCGGCGTGTGGCCCTGCTTGCGGCCGATCGCATCGGCGACGCGGCGGATCATCGCGACATCGACAAGGCTGTTGGTCGGGTTGGCGGGGGTCTCGATCAGGATCATCGACACCCGGCCCTTGGCCATCGCCTCTTCGGCAGCGGCGCTGACGGCCGCCTCGTTGACGCCATCGGCAAAGCCGACGGCGGCAACGCCGAGATTGAGGAAGGTTCGCGCCAGCAGCGTCTCGGTGCCGCCATAGAGCGGCTGGCTGTGCAGCACCGCATCACCCGGCTTGACGAAGGCCAGCAGTGTGGTCGCGATCGCCGACATGCCCGACGAAAACAGCGCGCAGCTTTCGGTGCGCTCATAGACGGCGAGGCGGTCCTCGACGATCTCGCTGTTGGGATGGTTGAAGCGCGAATAGACGAGACCGGCGCCGACGCCTGCGGGCGGCTCCTTGCGGCCGGAAACGAAGTCGAAGAAGTCGCGGCCTTCCTCGGCCGAACGGAAGACGAAGGTGGAGGTGAGGAACACCGGTGGTTTGACCGCGCCCTCCGACAGTTCCGGGTCGTAACCATAGTTCAGCATCAGGGTTTCCGGATGCAGCTTATGGTTTCCGATGTGGGTCTTGGAGGGATGCGGTGCGGTCATGGCTTGTCTCCTCAAGCGAAGCGGACTCGACTGACTGGCAAATTATATCAGATGCTTGGGCCGATCCTTGCTATTTCCAGCCGCTTGCCCTTGAGTTGCGCAAGGAATTGGCTCGATTGAAAAGATATGGCGCAGAAAATTGCCGACGAGACCAATCGCAGGATTTTGAAGGCGCTCGTCGTCAACGTGCGCCTGACCGACAACACGCTTGCCCCGCGGGTGGAGCGATGACGGCGATCGCGGCCATCCGCCGGGTTTGATCCGGTTGATGGCGCTTCAAGGCGTCAGACCATTTCCCGGTTCTCGGGCGCCATGTACGGGGCTAGCCCGACCGTAGTTGACGCGCCGCAACCGGGAGGCGACAGTGCAGCCAATCCTGCCCGCCGCCTGATCGAGAGGAGCAAGCCCGTGGATCATCTGCAAGAGACGGATTTGCGCCAGTCGAAGTGGCCGGTGCCGCGCTTTCTCTCTGGCCTGCTCGCCTCGTTCTCGACCACCGGCCTCATTGTCGGCGTCTTCTTCTTCGCCATGTCGCTGACGCCGAGCCTCATCCCACGGCCCTATGTGGTGCAGGCGGTGATCTCGGGAATGTCGCTTGCCGCCGGCTACGCAATCGGGGTGCTGCTGCGCTGGGTCTGGTCGCTGCTCGACCTGCCGGAGATCCGCGGTCGCACCGGCCTCACGGTGAAGGTGCTGGCGGCGCTCGGCTGCACCGCGGTTGCTCTTACCTTTCTTTGGCGCACGGCCTATTGGCAGAACACGGTGCGCCAGATCATGGGGCTCGATCCGGTCGAAAGCGCCGAACCGTTCAAGCTCGGGCTGATCGCGGCGCTCGTCTTCGTCGCCATCGTGCTTATTGCGCGGCTGTTCCGGCTGACCTTCCGCTTCCTTGCGCGGCGTTTCGAGCATGTGCTGACGCGGCCGCTGGCGAAGGTGGCGGCCGTGGTTGCCGCCGTCGCGCTCTTCTGGTCGGCCGTCGACGGCGTCATCTTCCGCTTCGCGCTGCACGCGGCCGACAGCTCGTTCCAGCGGCTCGATGCGCTGATTGACCCCGATGTCGCGCCACCGACCGACCCCTTGAAGACCGGCAGCAGCGCATCGCTGATGACCTGGGACGAGCTTGGCCGTCAGGGCCGGCAATTCGTCGCCTCCGGTCCGGCGGCGAAGGACATCGGCGCCTTCTTCGGGGCTGAAGCGAAGGAGCCCTTGCGCGTTTATGCCGGGCTCAATTCCGCCGAAACCGCAAAGGAACGGGCGAAGCTGGCGCTGGAGGAGTTGAAGCGCGTCGGCGGCTTCGAGCGCACGAACCTTTTGATCGTCGTGCCGACCGGCACCGGCTGGATCGACCCGCCGGGCATGGATTCGGTCGAATATCTGCTGAAGGGCGACGTCGCGAGCGTCGCGGTGCAGTACTCCTATCTCACAAGCTGGCTGTCGCTCTTGGTCGAGCCGGAATACGGCGCCGAAACCGCCGATGCGCTGTTCGACGCCGTCTACGGCTACTGGACGACGCTTCCGAGGGACAAGCGGCCGAAGCTCTATCTCTACGGCCTCAGCCTCGGCTCGATGAATTCGCAAGGCTCGGTCGACCCCTTCGACATCATCAGCGATCCGTTCCAGGGTGCGCTCTGGGTCGGTCCGCCGTTCCCGACGAAAACCTGGCTGCAGATCACCGGCAACCGCAATCCGGGCTCGCCGGAATGGCGCCCGCTCTATCGCGACGGTTCGGTGATCCGTTTCACCAATCAGGAAAACGCGCTCAACATTCCGGGCGCCAAATGGGGCAACGTCCGCATCGTCTATCTGCAATATGCAAGCGACCCGATCACCTTCTTCGACCCCCATTCCTTCTACCGCGAACCGGACTGGATGAAGGCACCGCGCGGGGCGGACGTTTCGCCGGCGCTGCGGTGGTTCCCGGTCGTCACCATGTTCCAGCTGCTCGCCGACATGGCGCTCGCGACGACGTCACCGATCGGCTACGGCCATGTCTATGCGCCGGAACACTATATCGACGCCTGGATGCAGGTGATGGCGCCGCCCGGCGTGACCGAGGCGGACGCCGAGCGGCTGAAGGCGCAGCTCAAGGGCCGCTACTGAGCCTGCTTTTCGCCGGATCGTTCTCCGCGCAGGTGTGCTGCGATCTGGTTGGCGAAGGCCTGGATTAGCGGCTCCTCGGCCTTTTCCGTCGGGCAAAGCAGGTAGTAACCGGCCGATGCGGGAATAGCGGTGGCAAAGGGTTGGATCAGCCGGCCTTCGAGCAGAGAGGAGCGGGTGAGCACGTCGGAGACGAGCGCGATGCCCTGGCCCTGCAAGGCGGACGCAACGGCGATTGCCACCGAAGGCACCCGGACGCTGCGACTGCCTTCGAGCGAGATGCGCGCGGCGGCCGACCAGCGCGTCCATTCGCGGCCGTCGTCCTCGTGCAGGAGCGTCACGTCGCGCAGCTTCTTTTCACGCAGCGGCCCTTCGAGGCGCGGGAACAGGAGCGGCGAGCAGACGGTGCGCAGTTTCACGTCGCTGACCGCCTGCCACCACAGACCGTCGAACGGCGGATTGTCGTAGACGATGGCGAGATCGACGTCGTCCCAGACGACGTCCGAGGCGCGGATGCAGTTGCGCATCGAAAGATCCGTGACACCGCGCGCACCGGCAAACTGCACCAGCAGGCCGGCCGTCCAGGCGATGGCGAGCGCCGGCGGCAGGGCGACCGTCAGCTTGCTCTTCTGGCTTTCGAGCCGCCGGTCGGTGCCGTCCTCGACAGCGGCGGCGAGATTGCCGATGGCGTGCGACACCGTCTGTGCGAAGTCGCGGCCGGCAGCGGTCAGCTTGATGTTGCGTCCGGATTTTTCAAGCAGCGTCAGCCCCGTCGTCTCCGACAGCCGGCGCAGCTGCAGCGACACGGCACCTGGGCTGAGGCCCAGCTCGTCTGCTGCCTGGCGCACGGATCCGATGCGCGCCACCGCCTCGAAGGCCCGGATATAGGGCAGGAAATGCAGCGCCTTCATCCGTCATTCTCCCGGTTGTGGATCTTGAAATCGTTTAGCCAAACTGGACAATATCAAGCATAAAAAATCGCTATTCCCAATCGATTTTTGCTCCTATGAATCTCGGCGGAGAGAGGGAGTAATACGATGATCGAGGCTCAACCGTTTGATTTTCCTTATGACGGAAAGCTGGTTCCGTCGCAGACCGCGCTGATGGTGATCGATCTCCAGATCGACTTCTGCTCGCCCAACGGCTACTTTGCCTCGATGGGTTACGACCCGGCGCCGCTTGCGGCGATCGTGCCGGCGGTCAACCGGGTGATATCGGCGGCGCGGGCTGCCGGCTGCCTGATCATCCATACGCGCCAGGGCTACCGTGCCGATCTTGCCGACATGACCCCTTACGAGAAATGGCGGCGCAAGCGCTCAGGTCTGGAGAACACGCAGGTGCTCTTGCGCTCCAGCCCCGGTTTCCAGTTGCTGCCCGAGCTCGATGTCGCCGACACTGACGTCATCATCGACAAGACCTGCAACAGCTCGTTCACCTACACCGACCTCGAGCACGTGCTGAGATCGCAGGGCATCACCCACATGCTCTTTACCGGCTGCACCACCGATGTCTGCGTGCACACGACGCTGCGCGAGGCCTGCGACCGCAATTTCCAGTGCCTGACGATTTCGGATTGCTGCGCCAGCGGCGAGCAATGGGCACATGAGGCGGCGATCAACATGATCTCGATCGAGAACGGCATCTTCGGCACTGTTTCGACCAGCGACGCCGTCATTGCCGGGCTTGCGAGAGCCAGCCGCTAAGCGCTCTGACGTCACGCAATTCCGGACGGAAAACCGCTTCACGCTTTTCCTGGAATTGCTTCGCGTGTCACCCGCATGTCCATGCCTTTTGCCAACCGTTTCAACGGAATGATGCCCCATGCAAAGATATATCTCGCTGATGCGACTGACTGCCAAGGGACTGGCCGAGCTTGCCGATAGCGGCAGCCGGCGCAAGGTGAGCGAGGATCGGGTCGCAGCGCTCGGCGGCCGCTCGGTCGCCTTCTACGCCACGCTTGGAACCTACGATTTCGTCCAGGTTTTCGAGATGCCTGATAATGCGTCGATGATGCAATACGTGCTGACGGCACGGCGCGACGGCTTCGTGGACCCGCTCATCCTTCCGGCCTTCGACAGCCACACCTATGGCGACATCGTCGGCCGCGTTTCACCAGCACAATAAGGGGAATGACGATGATCAGACTGGCATCCTGCGCAACCCTTCTTGCAACCACACTGCTTTCGGCCGGTATCGCACGGGCGGAGACCCCTGCCTTTGCCGCAGACGGCGAGCTCGGCGTCTGCACCACGGCGGCCTTTCCGCCGCTTTCGTTCAAGGAGCATCCGGCCGATGCTGCACCGACTGGCATCGACATCGAGATCGCCGAGGCGCTTGCCGGCCTCTGGAACGCCAACATCGCCTACACCGTCACCGAATTTGCCGGTCTGTTGCCGACGCTCGGGGCAGGGCGCTGCGACGTCATCATCAGCGGCATCTACGTCAACGCCAAGCGGCGCGAGACCTATGACTGCGTGCCCTACATGAAATCGGCGACCGCCATGGTGACCAAGGCTGGCAGCGATGCGATCAAGGTGCCGGAGGACCTCAGCGGCAAAGTGATCGCGCTCGAAGCCGGCGCCTATTACAAAGAAGAGCGGATCGGCCCGCTCAACGCGGCGCTAACCGCCAAGGGACTGCCACCTGTCGAGGTGCAAGAGTATCCGACCCAACAGGCCGCCTATCAACAGGTTCTCGTCGGCCGGGTCGACGCGACAGTGACCGAGGAGGCGGAGGGCGCCTACCGCGCTTCGCGATCCGACGGCACGCTTCAGCTTCCTTACATCTGGGCCTCAGATTTCAAGTACGGCATCTACAGCCGGCGCGAGGCTGCGGACGCGGCCGCCGTCAAGGCGGGGCTCAAGGCGCTGAAGGAGAAGGGCTTCTTCGGCGACCTCGCCAGGAAATACGGCCTCGATCCGGCACTCTTCGACGTCGATTACGACTCCTAATCGCAAACGGCGGGGGCAGGGCATGAACTTCGACACCAAACTGTTTTTCGATGCCCTGACCATGCCGGTGATGCTGCAGGGGGCGGGTATCGCCATCCTGCTTTCGATCCTGGTGCAGGCGGCGTCGTTCCTGCTCTGCCTGCCGCTTGCCGTCGCGCTCAACTCGATGGCGACGGTCAGGCGGACGGCAGCACAGCTCTATGTCTGGCTGTTCCGCTCGTCGCCGCTGATCCTCGTGCTCCTGATCGTCTGGAACGGCGCGCCGCAGCTCTTTCCGGGGCTGACGCGGGCGCCCTGGTACACGCCCTTCGTCGCGGCCTTCATCGCGTTCACGCTGGTGACGGCCGCCTACATGGCCGAAGCGATGCGCGGGGCGCTTTCGGCGATCGGCCAGGGACAGACGGATGCAGCGCGCGCACTCGGGCTCAATCGCTGGCAGACCTTCTTTCTGGTGATCCTGCCGCAGGCGCTGCGCATCGTCATGCCTGTGCTGGTCAACGAATTCATCAACCTGATCAAGCTGACCTCGCTTGCCTATGTCATTTCGATGCGCGAGATCATGGCCGTCGTCAACGATGCGATCGCCTCCAGCTTCCGCTTCGTCGAGTGGTATTCGGCCGCGCTGATCTACTATCTCGCGATCGTCTCGATCCTGATGTTTCTGCGGCGGCTGATCCAGCGCCGCATGGCCTAAGGGGTTTCCGAACCGGGCACCGGAAGCGTCGAAAGCAGAGCGCCCATGGCGGCGATGATCTTGCGGTGCTGGTGGGCGTGGCGGGTGCGAAGGCTGGTGGCGGCGTAGACGGTCTGGGCGATGACGGGCGCATCCTGTACCCGAAACGCAGATTCCTCCGCCGAAAGCCGATCGGCCGTCGCCGCCGTCACATAGGCCGCGCCGCCGAGCGCTGCGAGGAGCCGGGCAATCGCCATGTTCTGGCCGGCGGAAAGCAGTGCCGCCGAAAGATGCGGCAGGGCGAGGCGATGGGCGCGGTCGAAGGTTGGCGAATAGCTCGATCGGATATAGGTTTCCGACCGGATATCGGCGAGCGCACGCGCTTCGGTGCTGACCAGAACGTAATGCAGATCGCCGATCCGTTCATAGTAGAGGTCGGGCAGGTAGTGAGGGGTATAGAGGATCGCCAGATCCAGGTCACCGGCGCCGAGATCGCGGTTCATCTGGTTGGAGTAATCGGCCTCCATATAGACCTCGGTTGCGGGCAGGTCCTGCCGGATTGCCGCCATCCATTCGCCGGCAAAAGCTTCCGCCAGATCATGCTGGATGCCGAGCCGCATGGAGCGTTCCAACGCGCCGGCGCTGGTGACTGCGCGTGTTGCCTCATGCCATTGGTTCTGCAGCGCTTTCGCATAGTCGAGAAAGCGCAAGCCCGCGGCCGTCGGCACGGTGCCACCCTTGTTGCGGGTAAAGAGCTTGCGGTTGAATTGCGCTTCCAGCGCCTTCACCCGATGCGAGACGGTCGACTGGGTGATGTTCAAGCGCTCGGCGGTGCGATTGAAGGAGCGGCTTTCCATCAGGTCCAGGAAGGTTTCGACCAGTTCCACCTGCATGCCGTGCACTCCCGCTTCGATACGGCCAATCTAATCGAATTTGTCGATCAATAAAGCCTGTTTCCGTCGCTTGATGGCGCCCGGCTTCCCCGGCAAGAATTCGCCAAAACGAGGGAACTGTTAATGTCGAATTTGCCGTCGCACGCCCGGGTCGTGATCATCGGTGGGGGAGCGATCGGCGCTTCCTCGCTCTACCATTTGGCCAAGGCCGGCTGGACCGATTGTGTGCTTCTGGAAAAGAACGAGCTGACGGCGGGCTCGACCTGGCACGCGGCCGGCAACGTGCCGACCTTCTCGTCCTCCTGGTCGATCATGAACATGCAGCGCTATTCCGCCTCGCTCTATCGCGATCTCGGTGCGCTCGTCGATTACCCGATGAACTATCACGTCACCGGCTCGATCCGGCTTGGCCATTCCAAGGAGCGGCTGCAGGAATTCAAGCGCGTCGTTGGCATGGGCCGCTACCAGGGCATGGATCTCGATATCCTCTCGCCTGACGAGATGCGCGCCCGCTATCCTTTCCTCGAAACGCATGAGCTGACTGGCGCGCTCTACGATCCCTATGACGGCGATATCGACCCGGCGCAGCTGACCCAGGCGCTCGCCAAGGGCGCGCGCGACATGGGCGCCAAGATCATCCGCTTCTGTCCCGTGACCGGGGCGCGCCGCGAAAACGACGAATGGGTGATTTCGACGCCGCAGGGCGAGATCCGCTGCGAATATGTCGTCAATGCCGCCGGCTACTATGCCCGCGAGGTCGGCAAGATGTTCGGCCGCGACGTGCCGATGATGGTGATGAGCCATCAGTACATCCTGTTCGACGAGATTCCGGAGCTGGCCGCCTGGTCGAAGGAGGCGGGCCACAAGCTACCGCTTTTGCGCGATGTCGACAGCTCCTACTATCTCCGCCAGGAGAAGAACGGCATGAACCTCGGGCCCTATGAGCGCAACTGCCGCGCCCATTGGGTCACGCCCGATGATCCGATGCCCGAGGATTTTTCCTTCCAACTCTTCCCCGACGATCTCGACCGCCTGGAATGGTACCTGAACGATGCGGTCGAGCGCGTGCCGATCCTCGGGACGGCAGGTCTGTCGCGGATTATCAACGGCCCGATCCCCTATGCGCCCGACGGCAATCCATTGATCGGCCCGATGCCGGGCGTGCCGAACGCGTTCGAGGCCTGCGTCTTTACCTTCGGCATCTGCCAGGCGGGCGGCGCCGGCAAGGTGCTCGCCGAATGGATCACCGAGGGCCAGACGGAATGGGACATGTGGTCCTGCGACCCGCGGCGCTACACCGACTACACCGACCAGGACTATTGCATCGCCAAGGGCATGGAGATCTATGGCCACGAATATGCGATGCATTTCCCCAAGCACTATTGGGCGGCGGGCCGCGGCAAGAAGTCGTCGCCGATCCACGACCGGATCGCCGCACTCGGCGCCCAGTTCAAGCCCTATAACGGCTGGGAGCGCGCCATGTGGTACGCGAAGCCCGGCGACGACACCTCCGAACAGGCGACGCAGACCTGGGGTCGCGAAGGCCCGTGGGCGGAGCGCATCAAGGAGGAGTGCCTGGCCGTGCGCGATGCCGCCGGCATTCTCGACCTGCCGGGCTTCTCGCGCTTCCGGGTGAAGGGCGAGGGCGCGACGGCCTGGCTCTCGGGCCTGATCACCGGCCGCGTTCCGAAGCCCGGCCGCATCGGTCTTGCTTATTTCGCCGACGACAAGGGCCGCATCGTCACCGAAATGTCGGTCATGATGCTGGACGAGGATTTCTTCTTCCTGATCACGGCGGCAACGGCGCAGTGGCACGATTTCGAGTGGCTGACGAAGCACCGGCCCGACAACGCCGCCTTCACCATCGATGACGTGACGACGTCCTTCTCCTGCCAAATCCTCACCGGTCCGAAGTCGCGTGCGATCCTTGCCGAGATCAGCGAGGCGGATCTGACCAAGGGCTGGCTGACGCACCAGACGGCCCAGATCGCCGGGCGCTACTGCCAGCTCGTGCGCGTCTCCTTTGCCGGCGAGCTCGGCTGGGAGATCCACAGCAAGGTGGAGGATACGGCCACAATCTTCGACGCCGTGTGGGCGGCCGGAGAGAAGCATGGCCTGAAACCCTTCGGCATGGAGGCGCTCGACAGCCTGCGCATCGAGAAGGGTTATCGCGCCTGGAAGGGTGATCTTTCGACCGACTACACCATCCTGCAGGGCGGCCTCGAACGTTTCGTCGACTGGGGCAAGCCGGGCTTCAAGGGCAAGGCGGCGCTGGAGCGGGAGAAGCAGCAGGGCGTTTCCAAGCGTTTCGTGACACTGACGGTCGCCGCCGACGGCTGCGACGCACCCTACATGTCGACGCTCTGGTCCAACGGTCAGGTGGTCGGCGAAACGACCTCGGGCAACTGGGGCCACCGCGTCGGCAAGTCGATCGCGCTCGGCATGCTCAGGGCCGACCTTGCCGTGCCCGGCCAGGAAATCGAGGTCGAGATCTTCGGCGACCGCTTCAAGGCGACGGTCGAGGCGGACCAGCCGCTCTGGGATCCCTCCAATGAAAGACTGCGCGCATGACCAAGCCCATTCCCTCGAAAGCCCGTGCGGTCATCATCGGCGGCGGCGTGTCCGGCTGTTCGGTCGCTTATCATCTCGCCAAGCTCGGCTGGACGGATGTGGTGCTGCTTGAGCGCAAGCAGTTGACCTCCGGCACCACCTGGCACGCGGCCGGTCTCATCGGCCAGCTGCGCGCCTCGCAGAACATGACGCGGCTCGCGAAATATTCGGCCGATCTCTACGTCAAGCTCGAGGCCGAGACCGGCATTTCCACCGGCATGCGCCAGAACGGTTCGATCACGGTGGCGCTGACGGAGGAGCGCAAGGAAGAGATCTATCGTCAGGCTTCACTGGCGCGCGCCTTCAATGTCGACGTGCGCGAGATCACGCCTGATGAAGTGAAGGGCATGTATCCGCACCTCAACACCTCGGACGTGAAAGCGGCCGTGCATCTGCCGCTCGACGGCCAGTGCGACCCTGCCAACATCGCCATGGCGCTCGCCAAGGGTGCGCGCCAGAACGGTGCGACGATCATCGAGGGCGTCAAGGTGACGTCTGTGCTGAAGAAGGATGGCCGGGTGACCGGCGTCACCTGCGAGCAGAACGGCGAGGTCTATACGATCGAGACCGATCATGTCGTCAACTGCGCCGGCATGTGGGGCAGGGAGTTTGCGCGGCAATCGGGCGTTACCGTGCCGCTGCATGCCTGCGAGCATTTCTACATCGTCACCGAGGCGATCCCGGAGTTGAAGCGCCTGCCGGTGCTGCGCGTGCCTGATGAGTGCACCTACTACAAGGAAGACGCCGGCAAGATGCTGATCGGCGCCTTCGAGCTGAAAGCCAAACCCTGGGGCATGGAGGGCATCCGCGAGGACTTCTGCTTCGACCAGTTGCCCGACGATTTCGACCACTTCGCGCCGATCCTCGAAATGGCGGTCAACCGCATGCCGATGCTGGAAACGGCTGGCATCCATACCTTCTTCAACGGCCCGGAAAGCTTCACCCCCGACGACCGCTACTATCTCGGCGAGGCGCCGGAGGTGAAGGGCTACTGGGTGGCGGCCGGCTACAACTCGATCGGCATCGTGTCCTCCGGTGGTGCCGGCATGGCGCTTGCCCAATGGATGAACGACGGCGAGCCGCCCTTCGATCTCTGGGAGGTGGATATCCGCCGGGCACAGCCGTTCCAGAAGAACCGCGCCTATCTGAAAGACCGCGTTTCCGAGACACTCGGCCTGCTCTATGCCGATCATTTCCCCTATCGCCAGATGGCGACCGCCCGCGGCGTGCGCCGCTCGCCGCTGCACGAACACCTGAAGGCCCGCGGCGCCGTCTTCGGCGAGGTCGCCGGCTGGGAGCGTGCCAACTGGTTTGCCAAGGACGGCCAGGAGCGTGAGTACCGCTACTCCTGGAAGCGGCAGAACTGGTTTGAAAACCAGAGGGACGAGCATCTGGCGGTCAGGAACGGCGTCGGCCTGTTCGACATGACCTCCTTCGGCAAGATCCGCGTCGAGGGGCGCGACGCGCTCTCCTTCCTGCAGCGGCTTTGCGCCAACGAGATGAACGTCGAGCCCGGCCGCATCGTCTACACCCAGATGCTCAACGCCCGCGGCGGCATCGAGAGCGACCTGACCGTGACGCGTCTTTCGGAAACCGCCTTCCTGCTGGTGGTGCCCGGCGCCACGTTGCAGCGGGATCTTGCGTGGCTGCGCAAGCATCTGACCGACGAGTTCGTGGTCATCACCGATGTCGGTGCCGGCGAAAGCGTGCTTTGCGTCATGGGGCCCAAGGCGCGCGAGCTGATGCAGAAGGTCAGCCCCAACGATTTTTCCAACGCCGCCCATCCGTTCGGCACGGCGCGCGAGATCGAGGTCGGCATGGGGCTCGCCCGGGCGCATCGCGTCACTTATGTCGGCGAACTCGGCTGGGAGCTCTATGTCCCGACCGACCAGACGGCACATGTGTTCGAGGCATTGGAAGAGGCCGGCCAGGGGCTGGGCCTGAAGCTCTGTGGCATCCACACGCTCGACAGCTGCCGCATCGAAAAGGCCTTCCGCCATTTCGGCCACGACATCACCGACGAGGACCATGTGCTCGAAGCCGGGCTCGGCTTTGCGGTCAAGGCCGACAAGGGCGATTTCATCGGCCGCGAGGCGGTGCTCGCCAAGCACAATCGCGGGCTGTCGCGCCGGCTGGTGCAGTTCCGCCTTTCCGATCCCGAGCCGCTGCTCTTCCACAATGAGGCGATCGTGCGCGACGGCAAGATCGTCGGCACGATCACCTCTGGCAATTACGGCCACCACCTCGGCGGCGCCATCGGCCTTGGCTACGTGCCCTCGGAAGGCGAGAGCGCCGACGACGTGCTCGGATCAAGCTTCGAGATCGAGATCGCCGGAACGCGGGTGAAGGCCGAGGCGTCGCTGAAGCCGATGTACGACCCGCGGGCGGAACGGGTGCGGATGTAGGGCAGGTGGTTGGGCTCGTCCCTCATCCGCGCGGTGAGGGCATTGCCCCTCATCCGGCCTGCCGGCCACCTTCTCCCCGCAGGCGGAGAGAAGTGAGACGCGGCCCCGGGTCATTCCCTCTCACCACAGGCGGAGAGAGGTGGAGTGAGGGGCGGTGGAAGAACGAGGCGGTGCATAAGGCCAGCTAAGCCTCATCCTCTTGAAGGCTGAGGAGAGGAACGAGCGGGCGCCACAATTCCCTTCTCCCCGTCCAGACGGGGAGAAGGTGCCGGCAGGCGGATGAGGGGTAATCCCTCACCGCGCGGATGAGGGGCAACACCCCACGGCAGGGATCAGGGGCACGCGCCCCATTGGGAGATGATGATGGCTGACGATTGTGCAGTTGCGGCTTCGAGACGGTCCGGCGGGCGGGCGGCGCGGGTGGCGTTGCGCGCAGCACCCTTGGCCGAAAATATCCGGCCGGTGCGCCCCGGGCTTTCCGGCGGGCAGTACAAGCCGCTGACGGACGCCAACGTGAGGCGCATCCACGAGGCGGCGCTCGACGCGCTGGAGCAGATCGGCCTTGCGAACGCCCCGAAGTCCGGCGTCGAGATCATGACCGGCGCCGGCGCCATTCTTGGCGATGACGGGCGCATCCGCTTTCCCCGGGCGCTGGTCGAGGACATGCTTGCGATCGCCGCGCGCGACATCACGCTTCATGCCCGCGACCCGAAGCAGGATCTCGAGCTCTCCGGCACCCGCGTCTACTACGGCACAGCCGGGGCCGCGGTGCATATCGTCGATGTCGAGAAGCGCGAGTATCGCGAGTCCACCGCCAAGGACCTCTTGAACGCGGCACAGCTCGTGCATCACCTCGACAACGTGCACTTTTTCCAGCGCGCCATGGTCTGCCGGGATGTCGCCGACAACTTCCTGATGGACATCAACACGCTCTACGCCTGCTGCGCCGGCACGACCAAACATGTCGGCACCAGCTTCTCCGATCCCTCGCATGTCGACGGCTGTTTCGACCTCATCCACATGATCGCCGGCGGCGAGGACAAGTGGCGGGCGCGGCCCTTCGTTTCCAACTCGAACTGCTTCGTCGTGCCGCCGATGAAGTTCGCCGAGGAAAGCTGCATCACCATGGAAAAGTGCATCCGTGCCGGGATGCCGATCCTGCTGCTCTCGGCCGGCCAGGCGGGTGCGACCGCACCGGCGCCGCTTGCAACCGCGATCGTTCAGGCGGTCGCCGAGTGCCTGGCGGGCGTCGTCTATGTCAATGCCATGTCGCCCGGCCATCCGGCGGTCTTCGGCACCTGGCCCTTCGTTTCGGACCTGCGCACCGGCGCGATGTCGGGCGGTTCCGGCGAACAGGCGCTGCTGACGGCTGGCTGCGCCCAGATGCACCAGTTCTATCGCCTGCCGGGCGGGGCTGCTGCTGGCATCGCCGACGCCAAGCTGCCGGACATGCAGGCCGGCTGGGAGCAGGCGATCTCCAACGTCATGGCCGGGCTCTCGGGTCTCAACATGGTCTACGAGGCCGTCGGCATGCATGCCTCGCTGCTCGGCTTCTGCCTGGAATCGCTGGTGCTCGGCGACGATCTCCTGGGCCAGGTGCAGCGCTGCATCCGCGGCATCGACGTGACCGAGGACTCGGTCTCGCTCGAGACCATGCGCTCGGTCTGCCTTGATGGCCCCGGCCACTATCTCGGCCATCCCCAGACGCTCGGGCTGATGCAGACGGAGTACATCTACCCGGCCGTCGCCGATCGCACGAGCCCGAAGGAATGGGTCGAGATTGGCCGCCCGGATCTGGTGGCCAAGGCGATCGAGAAGAAAAACCGGATTCTCGCGGAAGCGGCACCCTCGGTGATTGCGCCGGAGATCGACCTGAAGATCCGGGAGAAATTCCAGATCTTCTGCTGAGTTTCGCTCGTCCCGGTTTCGGGATGGGGGCAACGGGCGGCCAGGTCTGGTCGATCGTCCTCTGAAGATTGCGAGGAATGCGTTGGGTGAAGGTTGCGCCGAAACCTGCGGGGGAGTTCGCGTGCCTGCTGACGTGACGACTGCCCCTCATCCGGCCTGCCGGCCACCTTCTCCCCGTTTTGACAGGGAGAAGGAGACGCGTGGCGAGCGCCGTGCGTCAGATTGAAATACACGCGCGCCGGAACGCGGTCCTTCCGGTGACACAATTGGAGTTCGCCCCCATGCTCGTTTCGGAGCTCGAGAATACCACTGTCACCGGCGACCGCATCGACCAGCTTGTTGCCGCCCATCGTCCAGGCCATGGGCTCGTGCGCGCCTTCTACCTCGATCCGGAGATCTATGAACGCGACCTGGAGCGTGTCTTCCGCCGTCACTGGCATTGCGTGGCGCATGAGAGCGCGATCCCGAACGCCAACGATTTCGAAGTCTTTCGCATGGCGTCCGAGCAGGTGATCGTCACCCGCACGGCGAGCGGCGAGATCCACGCGATGCTCAATGTCTGCCGCCATCGGGGTGCCGAGGTTTGCACCAAGGACAAGGGCAATGCCCGCGCCTTCGTCTGCCCTTACCACGCCTGGACCTATGGCAATGACGGGGCACTAAAGGCAGCAAGGCTGATGCCGAAGGATTTCAAGCGCGAGGATCACGGGCTGAAGAAGCTGCACGTGCGCGTCGCCGAAGGGCTGATCTTCATCTCCTTTGCCGACGAGCCGCTCGATTTTTCCGATGTCGAGCACCTGCTGCATGCGACCTGCGGACAATATGGCTGGGGTTCGGCGAAGGTCGCCCATCGCCAGACCTATCCAGTGGACGCCAACTGGAAGCTTGCGGTCGAGAACTATGTCGAGTGCTACCACTGTGGCCCGGCACATCCGGAGTATTCGGAAACGCATGCGCTGGAACAGCCGCTGCACATGATCGAGGAACTGAACGCCCGGATGGAGGCGCGCACCTGCGCACTCGGCATCGAGGTCGGCTCCGGCAACCACTGGCAGACGTCGGCTGCCGGCAAGGAGGCGGTGCACGCCTTCCGCTACCCGCTCTATGACGGTGCGAAGACCGGCAGCAAGGATGGCCAGGCGCTGAGCAAGCTGATGGGCCGATTTTCCGATTTCGACGGCGGCGTCACCTCGATCCATCTCGGCGGCACCACCTTCCTGGTCTGCTACCCCGATCACGGCATGATCTACCGCTTCATTCCGAAGACGGCCGAGACCTCTGAGATGGAGCTGATCTGGCTGGTCGACGCCGATGCCGAGGAGGGGCGCGACTATGATCTCGACCGGCTGACGTGGCTGTGGAAGGTGACGACCGAGGAAGACAAGGCGATCATCGAACACACGTCGCGCGGTGTGCGCTCGCACTATTTCGTGCCGGGACCGATCGCGCCGATGGAGCACAACGAGTTGCGCTACATCCACTGGTACCTCGACGAGCTCAGCCGGCCCTGATCGCTTTCCGGTGGGCGGACTGGCAGAGTTGATCCGTCAGTCCCGCCGGTCGAAATGGGTGCGCAGCGCCACATGCGTCTGCACGGTGGCGACGCCGGGGATGATGGAGATCTGGCGGCGGATTGTGTCGAGATCGCCGTTGGAGGCGCATTCGACAAGGACCATCAGGTCGGTTGCGCCGGCAAGCGACCAGCAGGTGACGATGGGCGGCATGGCCGAGAGATGTGGCACGATATGGTCGCAGTTCTTGCCTGGCTGGAAGCTGATCGCGATCAGCGATTTCACCGTCGGGCTCTCGTCCGCAACGCCAAGACGGATGGTGTAGCCGGCAATCACGCCTTTCGCTTCCAGTCGACGCAGCCGGTCATGGGCAGCACTGCGCGAAAGCCCGCTGTGGCGGGCGAGCGCCACCAGGCTCTGGCGCGAATCCTGCCGCAGCGCCGCCAGCAGCAGACGATCCTTCTCATCGGTTTCAGTCAAAACGTCGCCTCCATCTTGCCAGTTCCGGACATTCGTCCGGTGAGGCGTCATCATGTCCAGTGAAACCGGACGATAGGCGGGTTAGCGTCTTTTCGCAACGAAGGAGCTTTGCCCATGACCAGATTGAGTATTCCCGATAACGCCGTGCTGCTGCCGATCGACATGCAGAGGGCTTTTGATAGCGCGCCCTGGCCACGCCGCTGGAACGACGCTGTCGACCGGAACGGCCTTGCCCTCCTTGCCGGCTGGCGGGCGAGCGGCCGCCAGATCATCCATGTGCGCCACGACAGCGTGATGGATGGCTCGACGCTTGCGCCCGGGGCGCCGGGCAATGGGTTCCGGCCCGGCTTCGGGCCCGAGGGTGACGAGGCGCTCGTCACCAAGAGCGTCAACGCCGCCTTCATCGGCACCGATCTCGATCTGCGCCTGCGCCGCCTCGGCGTCGATACCGTCGTTGCCTTCGGTATCTCGACCGACATGTGCGTCTCGACCTCTGTGCGCGTCGGGGCCAATCTCGGCTACCGCATGATCCTGGTGGAAGACGCCTGCGACTGCTTCGACCAGCCGGACGGCGAGGGTGGCATGATTGCGGCGCGGGACATCCACCGCGCCCATGTGGCGACGCTGCGCGCCGAGTTCGCGGAGGTGACGACGACGGCTGAGCTTGTCGAGGTGCTTCGCCGTCCAGTCGCTGCCTAGGGCCAAGTCAAGGAGCGGTGTGAAACGGTTTTCCGCCCCGAATGGCGTTACTCCAAAGCGCAATTCAGGGAGCCACCCCCACCGCGCGACGCGCCAGATCGGTTCATCGTCCTAGCGAGAAGGTGAACTGGTTCCGTTCCGCGATGGCGCAAGCCTGGCTCTACAGCCACCCGACACTTTCGCAGGCTTGCGCTAGCGGTTGCCGCCACGGACTTCCAGCACTTCGGTCGTCCATTTCGGCGCCGTCAGGCTTTCGCCTTCGCGGTTCGGGAACGTGAGGTAGGTCTCGAACGTGCGGTTCTGGCCAGCTGGCACGCGGGCGAGGATCAGCGCCGTGTCGTCGCCGATCTTTTCGCAGGCGTCCGCGGGGCAGTTTTCGAGCGTCACGGACAGGCGGAAATATTCAAGCAGGGCTGGCCCCTTGTTGGCGACCGTGCCGCGCAGCCGGAAGCTTCGTTCCGGCTGGCTCTGCTCGAAGGTGAGATCTTCCAGGGCAACGTCCGTTGCTTTGAGGCCCGCGGGCTGCGTCGTCTGCACCGGTTCGGGTGCCTGGGGCTTGGCGCCATCGCCATCGCTGAACCAGATGATGAAGGCGACGAGCAGGCCGAGCGCGACGGCGACCGAGAGGATCGGTTCGGCCCATTGGCGAAAGCGGCTGAAGCGCGCTGCCAGGTACACGACCACAAGGCCCAACGGTAACGCGATCAACCACAGCATCCAGATCCTCCTCACCGGCATCATTCCTTGGTCCGGAATCGACGCAAGGGGGAAATCATGCAGCCGATCAAAGCGTTACAGCGCAGGCAAGCCGCGGGGCTGGCGCGCTGCACCACCTCGTCCCTTATATAGGGCGGGTAGCGACTGGCAACACGTCGAGGCGTCCGGTAACCGGTAGCACCCTGACGTTTCGGTGAACGCGCGTGAGGGTTGGCGCTCCGGTGCGCTCAAGGGAGGTTACTTGCCCGGCTTGAGGTCGACCCAGTAAGTGCCTTCGAACGGTACCGCGGCAAAGCGGCTGTTGATGTCGGCAAGGGTCTCTTTCGGGTCGAGGTCGGAAAAGAGGTTGGGCCTGATCCAGGTGGCAAAGACCTCGGCGGCGACGATGTTGAGCGGGACGGCGTTGAAGAAGTTCCAGAGCCCGTGAACGCGTTGTTCTTCGACGGCGCGCACACTGGCAAGCGCCGGCGACTTGATCGTCTCGGCGAGCGTCTGCCGCGCCCGATCCTCGTCGACGCCGGGGCCGATGGACAGCGTGCCGTATTTGCCGCCGGGCGAGGACGTGGCGATGTAGATGTCGGGGTTGGCGGCCATCACCGCCTCGGCGCTGATTTTGCCGCCAAGCGGCGGCAGGCCGTGATCGGCCATGTTGCGCGCGCCGGCAACGGTCAGAAACTCGCCGAGGCCCGATACGCCATAGGCCCAGCAACAGCGGTCGGCCTGCGGGAAGGCGTCCATCAGCACCAATGGTCGCGGCTCCGGCTTGGCGGCGATCCGCTCGCGGATGAGTTTCAGCTTGTCCTCGTAGAACCGCGCGAAGGCTTCCGCCTGTTCGTCGCGGCCGAGCAGCTTGCCGAGCAGGCGCATCATCTGTGGTGTGCTTGCGAGCGCATTGTTGTTGAAGTCGACGACGACGACAGGCACGCCGATGCTGGTGAGGTAGTCGATCGCGCGCTGGCCCTGTTCCGTATCGGCCTGCCAATTGGCAAGGATTGCCAGATCGGCGTTCAGCGACAACAGCGGCTCGAAGGAGAGACCGGCACCGGTTCCGTCGTCAATCTCCGGCACCTTTGCAAGGGCCGGGAATTTGCGCGCAAAGCTCTCGTAGAGTTCGGGATTGTCATCCTTCATGTCGCCCGACCAGCCGGCGAGCAGGCTGACGGGGTCCGGGTGGATCAGCGACAGGGCGACGAGGTTGAAGCCGGTGCCGAGCAGGATCGCCTTGGGCTTTGCGGGTATGGTCACCTCGCGACCGACGGCGTCGGTGAGCGTCATCGGCCATGGGCCTTCGGCGCGGGCTGCGGTGCCGAACGCGAAGACGAAACAGAGAACGAGCACGAGCCGCAGAGCGGCCGGGAAGATGTGAAACAAACCTGTTGGTTCCTTTGACCTATTGGTTCCGCTGGCTGGGAAGGGCGCAGAGACTGCCGCAGCTGGGCACCCCTGGCAAAAGATAGCGCAGGCAGCAGATCTTGCGACGGCACACCCGGGCGCCGTCTTCGTCTTCGTGGCGCAGGCAATCGAAGAAGGGGTTGGGCGAGCCGTCCGGCAACGCCTTGTGGCCAATGAGCTGATCGGCCTGTGCGTTCAACGGTTCTATGCCTGAGGCGCGCAACGCATAGTCGATGTAGACGAGCGCATTGTTCCAGGCGAGCTTTGGCGCGATTCCGCCGACCGCCTTCAGGTGGCCGACTACGTCGCGCAGATGGCCGCGCATCAAGGGCGCCAGCGTCGCAAAGACATCGGCGTCATCGGTGTCCTGCCAGGCGCCGGCATGGGAGACGCCGAAGGTGCGAGGCAGGCCGTCTTCGGCAAGCGCCACTGTCATCTCCTCGAACCCCACAGGCAGCACCTGGTGGTCGAGCACGCGTGCGACGAGATAGGGGATGGTGAGGCTCGAGAAATAGTAGAGCGACCACATGGAGGCGACGGCCCGCCGGTCGCTGGCGCCGGACTTTTCCGTGTAGACATCGAGCGCACGGTCGAAGGCGCCGGAGGCGAAGAAATCCGGCAGGGCCATGGCATCGGAAAGGCTGTCCGATAGCACCATCTTCTCGTTGCACCAGGCATGGGTTCCGGCAAAGGCCGCCGACAGCGCCTTCGGGCCACCGGTCTCGACCAATGGTTCGCAAGCGGCAGCCGTCATCGCGCCACCCTGTCGGGCAGCGGTCTCGGCGGAAATGCAGCGGTGAAAGAACGCCGTTCTGCAAGCATGCGACACCTTCTGAGCGCGGTCAGAAACTCATAAGGTGATCGTGTTACTCATGATTTTTGCCGGCGCAAGTCGTTTTATGAGTTTTGCGATCATGTTTCGGCTGTTTCTGTGCCCGATCGGCCTTGCCCGCCGTGGAGCTGGGAAAAGAGATTTCCACAGGCGCCAGCCCAACTCCCGTCATTCCTGTGCTTGTCACAGTTGCCAGCAAGCCCAAGTCCTTGGGCTGAGGGGTCTTTTGACCCTGATGACGTCGGGTTACCGGATCCCCGCCACAAGGGCGAGGATGAGGGAAGAACGAGCTGTCCTCTCACCAGACGGACAGCTCTGAGATCTGCATGCAGTCTGAACCGCAGGCGTTCACCTGCGGTTCGTGGGTCTCAGAGACTATTGCATCAGCCCGAGCTGTTTGTAGAAGCCGAGCGCGTCGTAATAGTCGTTCTGGGCGGTGATCTTGCCGTCCTTGATCGTGAACACCGAGGCGCCGGTGAACTTGAAGCTCTTGTTGGTGGCGGCCGTGCCGTCCGCCCAGGCGCCGGAATTGGTACCGGAAAACTCCCATTCGAACGAGACCTTGTCGCCGCTCGCGATCGGGTCGCCCTTCATGGTCCAGACGGCATCGGGAACGGCATTGAGGAAGTTGTCGATGACGCCGGTCTTGGCGGCATCTTTGCCGGTGACCGGCTTGCCGACGGACGCATCGTAATAGGTGACGTCATCGGCGAAGTAGGATGCGGCCTTGGCAGAGTCGTGGGCGTTCCACGCCGCGACATAGGCCGCGACGACATCCGGTGCCGCGTCAGCGGCGAAGGCCGCGGGCGAGAGCACAAGCGTGCTCAGGCCCAAGGCACCAGCAGCGACAAGCAATTGACGACGGTACATGGTTTTCTCCTCCCGTTGTCCTCGTTTTCATGCATGCATTGTCTGACCCGCAGGAAGCGGTGTCAGCCGTGGTTGATCATGATGTGGCGAACGGCGGTGTAGTCTTCGAGCGCATAGACCGACATGTCCTTGCCGTAGCCCGACTGCTTGACGCCGCCATGCGGCATCTCGTTGGTCAGCATGAAGTGGGTGTTGATCCAGGTGCAGCCATATTGCAGGCGGGAGGCCGCCTTCATCGCCCTTGAGATGTCCTTGGTCCAGACGGAGGAGGCGAGGCCATAGTCACTGTCGTTGGCCCAGGCGATCGCATCGTCCTTGCCGGTGAAGCGGGTGACGGAGACAACAGGGCCGAAGACCTCGCGGCGGACGATCTCGTCTTCCTGGGTGGCGCCGGCGACAACCGTCGGCTGGAAGAAGAAGCCGTCCGAGCTGCCGGCGGCTCCGCCGGTGGTGATCTCGATGTGCTTCTGGTCGGCGGCACGCTCGACGAAGCTTGCGACGCGATCGCGCTGGCGGCGCGAGATCAGCGGGCCGATCTCGTTTTCCGTGTCGTCGGCGAGGTTATAGCGGATGGTCGAGACGGCTGAGGTGAGGTCGGCGACCAGCTTTTCGTAGATGCCGGCCTCGGCATAGATGCGGCAGGCGGCGGTGCAATCCTGCCCGGCATTGTAGTAACCGAAGGTGCGGATGCCGTTGACGACCGCTTCGAGGTCGGCGTCGTCATAGACGATGACCGGAGCCTTGCCGCCGAGCTCCAGATGGGTGCGCTTGACGGTCTTGGCGGCCGCGGCCAGCACCTTCTTGCCGGTGGCGATGTCGCCGGTGATCGAGACCATCGAGATCTTCGGGTGGTTGATCAGTGCATTGCCGACGGTCTCGCCGCGGCCGGAAACGACGTTGACCACGCCTTCCGGCAAGATATCGGCAAGCACGCGGGCAAGCTTCAGCGCCGTCAGCGGCGTCTGTTCGGAGGGCTTGAAGACGACGGTGTTGCCGCCGGCGATCGCCGGTGCCAGCTTCCAGGCCATCATCATCAGCGGGTAGTTCCAGGGCGCGATCGAGCCGACGATACCGACCGGGTCGCGGCGGATCATCGAGGTGTGGCCGGGCAGATATTCGCCCGCGGTCGGCGCATGCAGGTTGCGAACGGCACCGGCGAAGAAGCGCCAGCAGTCGACGATGGCAGGCAGTTCGTCGTTCTTCACGGCATTGATCGGCTTGCCGCAATTCAGCGCCTCAAGCGCGGCAAAGCCGTCGGCGTCCTTCTCGATCGCGTCGGCGATCTTCAAGAGATAGTTGGAGCGCTCGCCGGGTGTGGTCTGCGACCAGGTGGTGAAGGCCTTTTCGGCAGCGTCGACGGCTGCCTCGACCTGGGCATGCGAGGCCTCCGGCAGGTCGACGATCTTGCCGCCCGTCCGCGGGTTCAGGATGTGTTCGTCGGCCTCGGTGCCGGCCTCGAAGCGCGATCCGATCAGCAGTTGGGTGTCCATGTCTGTTCTCCCTTGAAAGTCGAGTTATTTGCCGGCGCCGGCGATCTGGTCGCCGTCGCGGGTGAGGTAGTAGGCGCCGAGGATCGGCAGGAAGGTGACGAGCACCACGACCATGGCGACGACATTGGTCACCGGGCGCTGGCGCGGGCGGATCAGCTCTTCGAGCATCCAGATCGGCAGCGTCGACTGCTGGCCGGCGGTAAAGGTGGTGACGATCACCTCGTCGAAGGACAGGGCGAAGGCGAGCATGCCGCCGGCGAGCAGTGCCGTGCCGATGTTCGGCAGTATGATGTGGCGGAAGGTCTGGAAGCCGTCGGCGCCGAGATCCATCGAGGCCTCGATCAGCGAACCGGAAATCCGCCGGAAGCGGGCGACCGCGTTGTTGTAGACGACGACGATGCAGAAGGTCGCGTGGCCGAGCACGATGGTCCAGAACGAGAAGGGGATGTCGGCCATCGAGAAGGCGGAGCGGAGCGCAATGCCGGTGATGATGCCGGGAAGGGCTATCGGCAGGATGACGAGCAGCGAGATCGTCTCGCGGCCGAAGAAGCGCGTCTGGCTGACGGCGGCGGCACAAAGCGTGCCGAGCACCAGAGCCACGGCGGTCGCGATCGAGGCGACCTTGACCGAGAGCGTCAGCGCCGCCCAGACATCCGGTCGGTTCCAGGCAACCGCAAACCACTGCGTCGTCAGGCCCGGCGGCGGGAACTGGTAGCTCTTTTCCTCCGTCGTAAACGCGTAGAGGAAGATGAGCAGGATCGGCAGGTGCAGGAAGGCGAGGCCGGCTGCGGCCGCGATCTTCAGGCCCATCGGCGAGCGGTTGCGTTCAGAGCGCATCGAAAGCCCCCATGCGTTTGGCCACGAAGAGGTAGGCGCCCATGATGACGATCGGCACCACCGTGAAGGCGGCGGCGAGCGGAATGTTGCCGGCCGTACCCTGCTGGGCATAGACCGCCTGACCGATGAAGAGGCGTGACGAGCCGACGATCTGCGGGATGATGTAGTCGCCGAGCGTCAGCGAAAACGTGAAGATCGAGCCGGCGACGATACCGGGCAGCGCCAGCGGAAAGAGCACGTAGCGGAAGGTCTGGGCCGGCGTGCCGCCGAGGTCGGAGGACGCCTCGATCAGGTTGCCCTGCACGCGCTCGAGCGCCGCCTGGATCGGCAGGATCATGAAGGGCAGCCAGACATAGACGAAGACGATGAAGGTGCCGGTGTAGCTGACCGAGAGCGAGTTGCCGCCGACCACGGGCAGCGAAAGCCAGCCATCAAGCAGCCAGAGCAGGTGCAGTTTATCGAAAATCCAGGTGAGGATGCCTTCCTTGGCAAGGATCAGCTTCCAGGCGTAGATCTTGACCAGATAGCTCGACCAGAGTGGCAGCATGACGCCGAGATAGAAGAGCACCTTCCACTTCCCTTGCGCATAGCGCGCCGCGTAGTAGGCGATCGGGAAAGCGATGACGGCAGAGGCGAGCGTGACGGTTGCCGCCATCGTGACGGTGCGCAGGATGATGTCGAGATTGGTTTCACTGAGGAGCTGGCGATAGGTCGCAAGCGTGAACTCGTAATTGATCAGGCCCGAGAAGTCGTCGATCGAAAAGAAGCTCTGCAGCAGCAGTGCAAACAGCGATCCGAGGTAGACGATGCCGAGCCAGAGCAGCGGCGGCGCGAGCATGATCATCAGAAGCAGATGCGGGTGCTTCCAGAAGAAGTCCGACAGGCGGCCGGCAGGGCCGCGGCGTTCGGGCAAGACGAGGGGTTCGGCAAAGGCGGTCATGCGTCCTCCATCGGGTGCAGCTCGTTTGCGGCAAAGCTGATGGTGACGGGGCTGCCGACGGCGGGCACGGTGAGGGCGGCGGGGCTGGCGACGGCGACACGGGCGCCATCGACATCGACGACGACGCGGTTGACGGCGCCGAGGAAACTATGGGCGGCGACAGTGCCTGCAAGGCTGAGCGCGCCATCCCACGGCGTGGAGAGGGAGATCGCTTCCGGGCGCAGGCTGGCGAAGGGCGCCTTCAGGCCGAGGCGCTGGCAAAGCTTGGCGGGCAGCACGTTGGACGAGCCGACGAAATCGGCGACAAACCGTGTCTTCGGCTGCTTGTAGACGTCTTCCGGGCGGCCGAGCTGCTGGATGCGGCCATCGTTGAAGACGGCGATGCGGTCGGCCATCGACAGGGCTTCACCCTGGTCGTGGGTGACGAAGACGAAGGTGATGCCGAGCGATTTCTGCAGGCTCTTCAGCTCTTCCTGCATCTGCTCGCGCAGCTTCAGGTCGAGCGCGCCGAGCGGCTCGTCGAGCAAGAGAACCTTGGGCTTGTTGACGAGCGCGCGGGCCAGTGCCACGCGCTGGCGCTGGCCGCCGGAGAGCTGGCCGGGGCGGCGGGTGCCGTAGCCCGGCAACTTGACCATGGCGAGCGCGTCTTCGGCCGCCTTGCGGCGCTCCTCGCGACCGATGCCCTTGACCATCAGCCCGTAGGCGACGTTGTCGAGGATCGAGAGATGCGGGAATAGGGCGTAATCCTGGAAGACGGTGTTGACGCTGCGCCGATAGGGCGGAACACCCTCGGCGGTTTCGCCGAAGATTTCGATATGGCCGCCGGTCGGTTGCTCGAACCCGGCCATCAGGCGGAGACACGTGGTCTTGCCGGAGCCTGAGGGGCCGAGCATGGCGAAGAACTCGCCCTCGGCAATCTCGAGGTTCACGCCATCGACGGCGCGCACGGCTCCGAAGTGGCGGGAAACATTGTCGAAGAGAACGGCGGTGGTCATGAGAATGCTCCAGAAAATTTGGCCCTCATTCCCGCGGTGAGGGAAGGCCCCTTCATCTCTCGCGGTGAGGGAAGCGCCCCTCATCCGCCCTGCCGGGCACCTTCTTCCCGCAAGCGGGGCGAAGGGACGTGCGGCGGGCGGTTTGCCTCAAATGCCTGCCGACAGTTTTGCCGGAGGCGTTCCCACTCCCCGCGTGCGGGGAGAGGGTCAGGGTGAGGGGCAGAATGCTTGCTGTGTGGTCGCGGCTTATCGGCCGCCGATCACGCCGATGTAGTCGGAGACCCAGCGGTGATAGGGCACGCATTCGCCCTGGCTTTCGCACTTGGTCACCGGCGTCTTCCAGAACTTGACCTTGTCGAAGTCCTCGTAGCCGTTGGTCTTGCAGCCTTCGTCGGTGAGCAGCGCATTGCCCTTGCAGGCGGCACCGACGGACGGGTTGGCGCCGAACCAGGCGGAAACGTCACCCTGGACCTTCGGCGACAGCGAGTGCTCCATCCACATATAGGCGCAGTTCGGGTGCGGGCTGTCGGCGTGCAGCATGGTCGTATCCGCCCACCCGGTCACGCCTTCTTCCGGAATGGTCGAAGCGATCGGCAGCTTTTCGGCTTCCATCAGGTTGACCTGGAACGGCCAGGAGCCGGAGGCGACGACGCCTTCGTTCTTGAAGTCGTCGATCTGGATCATCGCGTCGTGCCAGTAGCGGCCGACCAGCTTGCGCTGGCCGCGCAGCAGTTCAAGCGCTGCCTTGTACTGGTCTTCGTTGAGCTCGTAGGGGTCCTTGATGCCGAGTTCCGGCTTGTGCTTCATCAGGTAGTTGGCGGCATCAGCCACATGGATCGGACCGTCATAGGCCTGGACGCGGCCCTTGTTCGACTTGCCGTCGGGCAGGTTCATTTCCTCAAAGACGACGTTCCAGCTCTTCGGCGCTTCGCCCTTGAAGGCGTCCTTGTTGTACATCAGCACGTTCGGGCCCCAGACGTAAGGGGTGCCGTAGTGCACGCCGTTGACCGTGTACCAGGGCGCGTTCTGCATGCGCTCGTCGATCGTCTTCCAGCTCGGGATCAGGTCGGTGTTGATCGGCTGGACGCGCTTGCCGGCGACGAGACGCAGCGACGCGTCGCCCGACGCGGTGACGAGGTCGAAGCCGCCTTCGTTCATCAGCGCGACCATTTCGTCGGAGGTGGCGGCCGTCTTCACCGAGACCTTGCAGCCCGTCTGCTTTTCGAAATCCGTGACCCAGTCGTAGTTCTTGTCGGTGTCGCCGCGCTCGATGTAGCCGGCCCAGGCGACGATGGAGAGTTCGCCTTCGCCCTTGCCGAGCTCCTTCAGCGGCTCCTGCGCAAAGGCCGGGGCCACAAGGCAAAGCGACAGGGTCAATGCCGTGCAGGATTTGAGCATCTGCTTCATCTGAATTCTCCCAGTTTTGAGCCGCGTTTTGCGGCTTCGTTCCCAGGTTGAAGCGTGCCTTGGTTTCACCGTATTCGCAAATTCATTAAACAGAATGCCGCTTTCGGTTTTTCCGATATCGTTCTCCGGGAATCGCTGGAAAGCAAGAAAAACCAGCAGGTTAACGCGGACGGGCGCTTCTAAGCGCTTCGGCGATGCCGACGAAATCGCGCGCAGATTGCGGCAGGCCAGAGCCCTTGCGCCAGACCATGCCGACCTGGACGACGGGAAGAGCGCCCGAGACATCGCGGCTCTCGATGCGGTCGCCTTCAAGCGACCAGGGGCGGTAGACGAGATCGGGCAGAAGCGCGATGCCGGCGCCGGTCGCGACCAGGCTGCGCACCGCCTCGACCGAACGGGTGCGGAAGGCCACATGCGGGCGGGCGCCGAGTGCGGTCAGAAGCTTGCCGGTGTTCTCCTCGATTTCGTCGACCGTCAGCATGATCAGCGGTTCCTTGGCGATATCGCTGACGGAGATAATGTCGGCGCTGACCAGCGGATGGCCGATCGGCAGCCAGAGGCGATAGGGCGAGGTTTCGAGGATTTCCGCCTGCAGCGCCATGCGGTCGCGGAGGTTCGAGATGACCATGACGGCGACATCGAGTTCGCCGCCGATCAGGAGATGCTCGAGATAGGAGCCGTTGTCCTCGATGGCGCTGACCTCGACGCCCGGGCAGGCGCGACGATAACGGGCCAAGAGATCGGAGAGCACGTAGCCGGCAACGAGCGAGGTGACGCCGAGATTGAGCTTGCCGCCGGTCTCCTCGCGGCTGTCGGAGAAACTCCGCCGGGCGTCCGAGACATTGGAGAGGATCTTGGTCGCGTGGCGCAGGAACTGGTGGCCGTTGTGGGTGATCGACAGACCGCGCGGATGCCGATCGAAGAGTTCCACGCCGAGGTCGCCCTCAAGCTCCTTGATCGCCTCGGTGATCGAGGATTGCGAGATCGAGAGGTTCTGCGCCGCACGGGTGATCGACCCCTGTTCGGCAACGGCGACGAAATACTGCAACTGTCTGAAAGTGAAGGCCATGGCGCGAGTTAATAGGTGCAGGGCGCGGCTGGCAAGCCGTTGCCGCGCCGCCGCTGTCTGCCCGGATTAGTTCACCTTTCGGAAGGCGTCGAAACCACTGCGTTTGTTGTAGAGAACCAGAACGGCTTTCCCGAAAATGTTCTCCTCCGGAACAAAGCCGACATCGTGCCGGCTGTCGGCGCTTCGGTTCCTGTTGTCGCCAAGCATGAAGTAGTGGCCGTCTGGAACGGTGAATTCCTGGGTATCGGAGACGGGCCTGTCTTCGGCCATTCGGTGAGAGCGGTCGCCGGACAGCCTTTCGCTGTAGATTGTAAAGTCACCGCCCTGATCGTCCGGATTGTGCTGTACCTCCACCTGCTCCTTCGGCGCCGGTTCGCCGTTGATGTAGAGAGTACCGCCCCTGTATTGAACGCTGTCGCCGGGCAAACCGACGACCCGCTTGACATAGGGGAGCTCCGGCTGCGGTGGGAAGGCGAAGACGACCACGTCGCCGCGTTCCGGCGCGCTGCCAAGTACCTTCGAGTTCAGTCCGATGCTGAAAGGGAACGAGAACTTGCCGTAGCCATAGGCGTATTTGCTTGCGACCACATAGTCGCCGCTACGGATCGTCGGGTACATCGAAGATGCCGCTGTGCCGAAGGACTGGAACAAGAGCGACGTGAAGGCAATCGGCGCGACGAGGAAGATCAGGACGAGGCCGTACCAACGTGCATACCAGGGAAAGCTCTGGCCAGGCGAAATGCCGCGAGCCAGCTGATAGCCGTGGTATGATCCGAAGCAACGGAAGGCACCCAGCGCGAGATTGGCAAGCCACGTCGCGTCATCGGTACTCGTCGCTGCGGCAATCGCCCAGGAGGCGCCGAAGTACAGCGCGACCTCCGCGACGAAGTACAAGAGGCCCAGCTTCCAACGCCCGAGATAGGCCATCATCACCGCCGGCGCGACGAAGAAGCCGATCAATGCGGCGCAAACAGGATGGCGATTGCGAAAGGCCTGCAATAGTTTCACGGAGACACCATGGAAGAGAGAATCGGAGCGGGTTCTTGGTCGGCAGGCTAAATCTCTAATTGTGGCTATCGACCATTGCAATCCGGTCTCCGCGCATGCCTTCGGACTTTCCGAAGACGAACCGCATGCGGACGAATGGCCCACCGAACGAGGCGCTGAAATGGACGACAGGTTGCGTACCAAACCCATGCCGAGCGAGCCCGGCATCCTTGCCTTTCATCGCCGCTGCGAGGACTTCTACCCTGCCGATGCGGTGGATGCGTCGATCGGGCAGCAACGCAAATGGTACGATGCGCTCTGCGCCGAATTCGATGCGCCGAGCCCGGCCGGGCTCACCCGTGAAGATGCGCTTGTCGACGGCCGCATCAAGATCCGGCGCTACCGGCCGGCGACCGTGTCGACGAAGACGCGGATCTACTACATCCATGGCGGCGGTTTCGTCGTCGGCTCGCTCGACAGCCACGATGCGATCTGCGCCGAGCTCGCGGATTTCGCTCAGGCCGAGCTGGTCTCGGTCGATTATCGGCTGGCACCGGAGCATGTCTGGCCGGCCGCCTTCGACGACAGCTATGCCGTGCTTCAGGACTTGCTTGCCGATGGCCGTCCGGTTGTCGTTGCCGGCGACAGCGCCGGTGGCAACCTTACGGCCGGCATTGTGCTCAAGGCGCGGGCGGAAGGGCTTTCCGGCATTGTCGGACAGGTGCTGATCTATGCCGGCCTCGGCGGTGACCTGGTCTCGGGCTCCTATGTGGAGATGGCCGAGGCGCCGGGGCTGACGACGGCCGATGTCGGCTACTATCGCGACATCCTGAAGGCGCCCTCGGGCAATCCCTTCGCCGCGCCGCTGGCGGAAACGGATCTTTCCGGCCTGCCGCCGAGCTACATCACCGGCGCCTTTTTCGATCCGTTGCGCGACGATGCCCGCATCTATGCGGCGCGTCTTGCAAGCGCCGGTGTCAACGTCACCTTCCGAGAAGAGCCGCAGATGATCCATGCCTGGCTCAGGGCGCGGCACATGAGCGAGGGCGCGCGCGAAGGGTTTAAGCGGCTGGCGGAAGGCGTTGCCATTCTCGTCGGAACGCGCTGAGGCGGGATTGGCAGGAACGCCATTACCGGAGAGCCGGGACGCAGCTTTCCCGAGGAAGCGTCCGGGCTAGCTTTTCGCCTTGAACACCAGCACGGGATTTGCCCGGAATGCCCCGGGGAAGAGTGTTCGTAGGTTTTCGATCTTCGGCAGGTCGTTGTAGACGATGTAAGGATGGGTCGGGTTCCGCGTCAGGAAGTCCTGGTGATAGTCTTCGGCGGCATAGAAGCCCTTGAAGGGAGAGACCTGCGTGACGATCGCTGCCGGGAAGGCGCCTGACTTGCCGAGCTCGGCGATATAGGCGGCGGCGATTTTCTTCTGCTCATCCGTGACGGCGAAAAGTGCCGAGCGATACTGTGTGCCGTGATCCGGTCCCTGATAGTTGAGCTGCGTCGGGTTGTGGGCGACGGAGAAGAAGACCTGAAGCAGTTGCCCATAGGTCACCTCGCGCGGATCGAAGGTCACCTCCACCGATTCCGCGTGGCCGGTCTTGCCGCCGCTCACCGTCTCGTAGTCGGCAGTGGCCGCCGTGCCGCCCGCGTAGCCCGAGACGGCGTTCTTTACGCCTTTGACATGCTGAAACACACCCTGCACGCCCCAGAAGCAGCCGCCGGCAAAGACGGCGATTTCGGTCGATGCCGTTGTCTTTTCGTCAAGCGACGGCGGCGGGATGGGGACGGCCGTTTCCTGGGCTGAAGCAAGCGGCGCAGTCGCGAGCGCGGCGACAAGGGCTGCGACCGAGATCAGGGAGACATTGCCCAGGGAATAGGCCGACTTGCTGCTGCTCGCCATGGTTTCCTCCACCGCCGGCCTCATGCCAGCTCCAAGATGACCACATGTTTTCATGGGAATGACAATGGTCAAATCGCGATCGCGTGCTTCACGCCAACGTGACGATCCGCTACGAGTTCACTGCAACATTGACGCTCGATAGGATGGGATGGGACATGGCCGGCGAAACGGATCTCGCAAAACTCCTGGCGGCGATGAGCCCGGTTCTTTACCCGCAGACCTATGTCTATTGCACCGTCGCCTACCGCGACGAGGCGGGCTACCAGCAGCTGGAGCCGCTCGCCACCTATCGCGAGGACGAGGGGCTGACGCTGGTTCTTGCCCGCGACGCGGCTGATCAGGCGGGTCTCGAATACGGCCCGCTGCTTCGCAGGATCACGCTCAACGTCCACTCGGCGCTCGAAGCTGTCGGCCTGACGGCGGCCATCTCGGCGGCGCTGACGCGCGAGGGCATCAGCGCCAACGTGATCGCCGCCTATTATCACGACCATGTCTTCGTGCCGGAGGCGGATGCCGAGCGGGCGCTTTCGGCGCTGCAGGCCTTGACCGTCGCCTGACGTTCCGCGCTGCCGCTACATGAAGCGCGTGTCGTCCGGCGGGTTGAAGTGATCGTCGGCACGGCCGTTCTCGTAGATGATGGGCGCTTCGGCGAGTTCCGCATCGCTGACGCCGTCGAGGCAGGCAACGTTGACGGCGTAGAAGTGCCCGATGAAATCCTTGTGATAGCCGCGCGTGAACGGCCTGACGCCACAGCGGCTACAGAAGTAGTGATCGACGTCGCCGATGATCCAGCTCGAGTTGTCGGCCCGATAGCTGGTGAGCCTGTCCTTGCCGGTGGTGATCGCGAATTCTTCCCTGAGTGCAAAAGCTTTCTGCATGCGCGTCTTGGCGCAGAAGGAGCAATTGCAGCGGCGGACGCCTTCGGCAAGATCGAGCTGGCATTCGAAGGTGACGGCGCCGCAGTGACAGCTGCCGCGGTAGAGCTTTTTCATCGGTTCCTCCCGGATTTTGCACAGGCTTCACCGCGCACCGACCGGGTGGTCGGCGCCGATGAGGATGTGCTGTTGACGTCTTGCAGTCCGGCGCCGCGCGAAGCTAGCCGACGGTGCCCGAAGGGGCTGGCTGATCGGCGATCAGCGGATCCTTGCCGTTGTCGTCGTCCTTCGCCTTGCGCAGAAGCAGGAAGGCGATGAGGGCGGTCAGCAGCGACAGGAGCACGCAGATCGAGGCTGTGAAGGTGAAGGACTGGGTGAAGACGTCGCGGGCGGCCGTCAGCAGGCGCTCGGCTTCTGCCGGCGGTAACTCGGCGGCAATCGCCACGGCGCCGCCGAGCGTCTGGCGGGCCGCCTCGATCTTTTCCTCCGGCAGGCCGGTGACGATGAGTTCATCCATGCGGCCGCGATAGGCCGAGGTCAAAAGACTGCCGAGAACCGCGATGCCGAGCGCTCCGCCGAATTCGAAACTGGTCTCCGAGATCGCAGACGCCGCACCGGCGCGTTCCGGCGGGGCCGAGCCGACGATCATGTCGGTCGTCAGCGTTCCGACCGGGGCAAAGCCGAGGCAGAGCACGACGAGCCCGGTCGTGACGAGGAGGGGGCTGCTTGTGGTACCGACCTGCGTGCAGATGGCAAAGCCGATCGCCGTCAGCACGAAGCCGGCGGCAATCAGGTTGGAGGCGGCAAAGCGCGTCGCCAGCATCGGCACCGTCATCGAGGCAACGACCATGGCGACACCTGTCGGCACCGACCAGAGCCCGGCGACGAAAGGCGAAAGGCCGAGAACGAGTTGCAGGTACTGCGCCACGAACAGGAAGGCGCCGAAGCCGACGAAAAGCCCGAGAATGTTGACGCCAAGTGCGGCGCTGAAGGCGGGCGTCTTGAACAGCGACAGGTCGATCAGCGGATCGGCGAGGCGAAGCTGGCGGCGTGCGAAGAGGATGGCAACGACGATGCCGACAAGGATGAAGGAGATCGCTGTCGTATCGACGCCATCTTCGGCGATGCGCTTCATGCCGTAGATCACCGACAGCACCGATATCAGCGATTGCGCGGCGCTGATCAGGTCGATCCGCCCGGCCTCCGGATCGCGGAACTCGGGCAAGAGGATTGGGCCGAGGATGAGGATCAGCACCATGACGGGCACCGCCAGCAGGAACACCGAGCCCCACCAGAACTGCGACAGCATCAGCCCGCCGACCACGGGGCCAATGGCGCCGCCGGCCGAGAAACTGGCAATCCACACACCGATTGCAAAGGTGCGCTGCCGGTCGTCCAAGAACATGTTGCGGATGAGCGAGAGCGTGGAGGGCGCAAGCGTCGCGGCGGCAACGCCAAGGATGGCGCGTGCGATAATCAGCGTTTCGGCGTTCCAGGCAAAGGCGGCAAAGATCGAGGCGAGGCCGAAGGCGATCGAGCCGATCATCAGCAGGCGCCGGCGGCCGATGCGGTCTCCGAGCGTGCCCATGGTGATGAGCGAGCCGGCGACCATGAAGCCGTAGACGTCGATGATCCAGAGAAGCTGGGATGCCGACGGTTTCAGCTGTTCGGCAAGCTGCGGCACCGCCAGGTTCAGCACCGTCAGGTCCATGGAATAGAGCATGCAGGGCAGCGCCAGCACGGCGAGCCCGATCCATTCGCGCCGGGTCGCCTTCGGGCCCGGCGCGTTGTCGAGGTTTGCGGTCTCAGACATGGTCGACATAATCCTTGAGCCGGTCGAGGCACTCGCCCCAGCCTTCCTGGTGCGAGTCGCGCTCTTCGACGGTCTCGAATGGCGTTTGATGGAACGTCAGGCGTGTCCTGCCGCCGATGTCGGCGAAGGAGACGGTGATCAGCGTATCGGGGCCGGGTTCGCCCTCTTCGTCCCAGGCGAAGGTGAAGACGAGCCGTTCCGGCTCGCGCACCTCGCGGTAGACGCCGCCCATCCAGTAGTCGCGCCCTTCGGGTGAGCGGATGCAGCCGCGCCAGGCGCCGCCGGGCCGAAAGTCCATGGAGAGCGAATGGGGCGTGAAATCCTTCGGTCCCCACCAGCGCAGCGCATGCTCAGGCGTTGACCAGACCTTGAAGACAAGGCTGATCGGCGCGTCGAAGTCGCGCACGATTTCCAGGCTGATTTCCTTGCGCGTTGCGTTTGCGGTTGCCGCTTGCATCAATGCCTCCTCCTCCGGGCGCCCCACTGCGCCCAGTCTTTAACCTGAAAGTTATTTAACTCATCGGTTAATATCTGCGCGCGACGGGTCGTGTCAAGGCATGCGGCGGCTCCGGCTGATAATTGTCAGATTTGGCAGGCCGAGAAAGGGTGCCGGCGGCTCGGAGCTTTATGCGGCGGGAGCGTTCAAGCAGCGTGCCTTGAGGCGGGAAATCACCCGGCCGAAGGCGCCGGGATCGCCGAGGCTGCGGGCGAGGATCAACGCGCCCTGGATGCCGCCGACGACTTCTTCGGCAAGGGCGGTTGCCTCCGTCTCGGGCGCGCCGGCACGCACGAGCGTTGCGGCGAGGTCGGTGCGCCAGTCGGTGAAGTAGCCGTTGATCTCGCGGGCGAAGCGGTCATGGGCGCCGCTTGTCGCGATCACGCCCATCAAGCAGAGCCTGCGGCCCTGGCGGAAGTAGCTGTCGACGCCGGAAAACATGGTCTCCAGCGCGTCATCCGGGTCTTCGGCATTGCGCAGGATGTCGAAGACGTGGGTGCGGAACCAGGCGTCGATGTCGGCAAGCACGGCCTCGGCCATCTCCTCCTTCCCGCCAGGGAAGAAGTGGTAGAGGCTGCCTTTGCCGAGCCCCGTCTTTTCGGTGATCAGGCTGAGGCTGGCGCCGTCATAGCCGTGCTCGCGAAAAATCTCGGCGAGCATCGCAATGACGTCCTTTCGCTCGGCAACGACGCGGCTCATGCGGGCTTCCTCACCAGCGGATACTCCACCCTGGCGAAACGGTGGAAGAGGGCGCCAATGGCGACGAGGATGAGCGAACCGGTCAGGACCGGAAAGAGCAGGAACTCAAAACCCGGATCTGCGGAAAAGACGACGAGCGGGTTGGCGCCGGCCGGCGGATGGGTGAGGCGCAATGCCGCCATCAGGGCGATTGCGGCGCCGACAGCGATCGCGACGGCCCACCATTCGTTGGGAAAGACCGTCCGCAGGATCAGGCCGACGAGAGTGGCAATGACGTGGCCGCCGACGACATTGGCCGGCTGCGACAGCGGGCTTGATGCGACCGAGAAGATCAACACGCAACTGGCGCCGAAGGGCGCCATCAACAGGGGGTGTCCGACGAAATGGGTCAGCGCCCCGACGGCGGCAATGGCGACAAGGCCACCGATACCGGCAATGAGACCGCGGCCGACGTGAACGGGAGGCTGATGACGGGAGAAAAAATGGCGCATGGCTGTACCAATCGGTAAATTGTTTACCGATTGGTACAATGCTTTGCTGTTGGCGTCAAGAGAGCGGTGGCAAGCAGGGCCAAGCGGCGGCGGGACGCACGCCCCCGCTCGGCGCCAGGTTCACATCAGATCCCGGCGAACCCGCTTTTCAAAATGCTTCTCGAAGATCTTTGTCTCGCCTTCATAGGCGACGACTTCCGCCTCGGTGATCCAATCGTCCTCGGTGCAGTGCAACGTCGCGGTCGAGACCGTGCGCACCGACCAGCCTTCGCGCCTGGCGATGCAGGTCCAGGTCGAGGTGCCGATCATCGATAGCGGATCGTCAGGCGCGATCGACCAGGTCTCGTCGCGGATGTCCTGGGTGGCAAGACCGGTATCGGGGTGCTCGGAAAGGCCGGTGTCCTCGTAGATCCGGTAGTGGGTCATGCCATGCGTCATGTCGCGCTCGACCGTGCGGCTGGTGTTGCCGCGCTTGAGCTCAACATACTTCGGCAGCGGATCGGGGTTTTCCGGCTCCGGCACGACGATCTCGCGGTGGGCACCGAGCAGTGGCAGCGCAAGCGACAGGCTCGCCGTATCGATCGAAAGGCCGGGATCGGTCGGGGTGGGAAGGATCAGCGGCCAGTAGGCGGTCGACAGCGACACGCGGATGCGGTTGCCCGGGCGGAAGCGGTAGCCGCAGGCGTCGAGCGTCAGCGTGATGCGCGTCTTGCGGCCGGGCTCCATGCCCTTCGGGCTGGCATTGCCGTCGCGATGCGCCAGATTGAGCACGCCGAAGGCGACGCGGGTGGCGGTGCCGTCCGGGTGCACATCGACGAGGCGCACGGCGAGATTGGCCGTTGGCGCCTGGCAGGTGACATCGACCGTCAGCGTCGGCTGGCCGAGATAGTCGGCGGCTGCAAGCAGCGGCGCGGTCTCGAAGGTGAGCGAGCCGGCGTCGTCGATGCGCTGGTCGCCGGCCATTTCGGCATCCGGTTTCAGGGTGAAATACTCGCCGGCGGCCGTACCGGTATCGAGCGGCGACTTCAGGTAGATCTCGCCAATGCCGGTGCCGCCGGCAGACGGCGTCAGCCGCCCGTCATGCGAGACGCCGAAGAGCTGCATTTCCGGCGACGTCCAGGCATCCTTCGCCACCCAGCGGCCGGGATCGCTGTCGCGCCTGAGCGACGGGCGCGGGCCATCGAGAATATAGGCGCGCACCTGCGGTCCTTTCTCTGCGCCGTTCTCCTCGTCGCGCAGCCAGCGGTTCCACCAGCGGATCGCCTCACCATGAAAATCGGCGCGGGGCTTGGGGAAGGCGAAGTGCGGGTACTTGTGCACCCAGGGGCCGATCAGCGCCTTCGCCTTGTCGCCAAGCCCCTCGACCGCCTTCAAGGGCGTGTTGCGGTAGCCGTCGGCCCAGCCGGCAATGACGAGCGCCGGCACCGCGACACTGTCGAAGTCCTCGGAAATCGAGCCATGTTCCCAGAAGGCGTCGCGGCGCTGATGCTCCAGCCACTCCTCCATGAAGTAGGGCTCGTTCTCCAGCCGCTCCATCCACATCGCCTTCCAGCGATCACCGACGAGTTCGGGATCCGGCGAGCGCGACTGGTAGGCGAGCATGGTTGCCGCCCAGGACAGCTGGGCGGAGAGGTGGCAGCCGTTCTTGTAATGGATGTCGTCGTTGTAGCGGTCGACCGTCGAGGCGATGGAGATGACGGCTTTGAGCGCGGGTGGATTGAGGGCTGCGACCTGCAGGCAGTTGAAGCCGCCCCAGGAGATGCCCATCATGCCGACCTTGCCATTCGACCAGGGTTGGGCAGCGATCCATTCGATGATTTCGCAGCCGTCGGAGAGCTCGCGCGGCGTGTATTCGCCGTCGATGACGCCATCGCTTTCGCCGGAGCCGCGGATATCGACACGCACGCCGGCAATGCCAGCGGCCGCAAACACCGGGTAGGTGGATTCGTCGCGAAGGCTGGTGCCGCCTTGCTTGCGGTAGGGCAGGTATTCGAGCACGGCCGGAACCGGCGCGGCGTTGGCGCCGGCGGGCATCCAGATGCGGGCGGCAAGCTGGGTGCCGTCCTTCAGCCGGATCCATTCGTTCTCGATCAGTGTGAATTCACGTTCGGACATGTCGTTTCTAACCGTTCACTCTATCGCATTGTTTCTATGCAAGTTCGGACGCGGAACCGGGTTCCGCGTCCGTTGCAATTGCGCTTAGGCGTCGAACCAGACGCGGCTACCGATGTAGCCGTTGGACAGGTCGTTGCCGATGTCGTCGACGAAGCCCTTCAGCGACGCCGAGGCGGCGTTCACGTAGTCGTTGAAGACAGGCAGGATCAGGCCGCCTTCGTCGCGCACGGTCATGGCCATGGTGTGGTACATCTCCTTACGCTTGGCATCGTCGAGCTCGGAGCGGGCCTGAAGCAGCAGCTTGTCGAAATCCTCGCGCTTGAAGCGCGTGTCGTTCCATTCCGCCGTCGAAAGATAGGACGTGGAGTAGCGCGAATCCTGCGTCGGCCGGCCGCCCCAGTAGGAGGCGCAGAAGGGCTGCACGTTCCAGACGTTGGTCCAGTAACCGTCCTCCGGCTCGCGACGAACTTCCAGCTCGATGCCGGCCTTCTTGGCGCTTTCCTGGAAGAGCACGGCCGCGTCGGCAGCACCCGGGAAGGCGGCGTCGGAGGTGCGCAGCAGAATCGGTCGGTCGTGGCCGGACTTCTTGTAGTGGAAGGCGGCCTTATCAGGATCATAGGCGCGCTGCTCGATGCCTTCGGGCGCCAGCGCATAGTTGCCATTGACCGGGTAGTCGTTGCCGAGCGTGCCGAAGCCGCCGAGCACCCGGTCGAGGATCGCCTGGCGATCGACCGCGTATTTCAGTGCCAGCCTCAGGTCGTTGTTGTCGAAGGGGGCGGTGTCGCAGTGCATCAGGAAGCTGTAGAAGCCCTTGCCGGCGGTGCGCAGGATCTCGACGCGCGGCGCCCGCTTCAAAAGCGGCACGGTCTTCGGGTCGATGTTGTTGATGAAATGCACCTGGCCGGAGGAAAGTGCCGCAATGCGCGCCGTGGTGTCGTTCATCACGATGATCTCGACACTGTCGACGAAGCCGCGGTCGGAGCGCCAGTCATCGGCGTTCTTCTCGAAGGTGGCGCGCAGGCCCGCCTCGTAGCTTGCAAGCTTGTAGGGACCGGTGCCGATGGGGGAGGCCGGGTTATCGACGCCGCCCTTCGGCTGGATGATCAGGTGGTAGTCGGTCAGAAGCAGCGGCAGGTCGGCATTGCCCTCGGTCAGGGTCAGCACCAGCGCGCCGCCCTTGTCCTCGATCGTCTTGATCGAGCGCATCAGCCCGAGTGCGCCGGACTTCGAGCCTTCGTCCGCATGGCGCTTCAAGGTCGCGACAACGTCGGCGACCGTCAGCTTGCTGCCGTCGTGGAAGCTGACGTCGCTGCGGATCTTGAAGGTCCACTGGGATGCGTCGGCCGAGGGTTCCCAAGATTCGGCAAGGGCCGGCAGCGGCGCGCCGGTCTTCGGGTCGGATTCGACCAGCGTGTCGCCCCAGAGGTGGCCGATGACGAAGGAGACCGAACCGCTATAGGCAGCGGGATCGAGGGAATCGGTGGTGGCGCCGCCCTTGAGGCCGAGCTTCAGATGGCCGCCGCGCTTGGGCTCCTGGGCCCGTGCGTCGCCTGCGCCGAGCGTTGCGCCGAGCCCGGCCGCAAGGCCGAGCGCCGCTGTACCCGCCAGGAAGCCCCGCCGGCTGATGCTGGTCGAAGCCATGCTCGCGGGAACGAGAAGGCCGTCTTGTCGCTTCGTGAATTCGGTCATTCCAGGGTTCCCTTTGGTGTAATGTTTCTGGAGAAAACCTATCGCCTGCAGGATCGGACACAATTTCGCGACTTGACGCTTATTTACGCTCTTTTACGCTACTAGGATCGTGCAGGTTGCCACGATCCGAGGTAAACGAGAGACTGCTCCGGTTTCGCGGTTGCGAACCGGCCGCCGCGTTATCACCGGCATGATCGAGGGAGAGCCATTGCGGGACATCGACATCTTCTCGGCCAATCTCAGGTTTGCCTGCGCGACGCGCCGGTCGATCTCGCAGATTTGCCGCGAGATCGGCATCAACCGGCAGCAGTTCAATCGCTACATTGCCGGCGAGGCGAAGCCTTCTCCGCACAATGTCGCGCGCATCGCCCGCTTTTTCGGGCTTGCGGCGGAAGACTTCGTCTTGCCCGCGAAACAATTCGAGGCGCGCATGACGCGACCGGACCGCGACCGATCGGACGCGGGGCTGCTGCTCGAAGGGTTTCCCGGCGATATCGCGGCGCTGAGGCGTCATATCGGCTACTACCAGACCTACCATGTCTCGCTCTCCTGGCCGGGGCTCGTCGTCTGCTCCGCGGCCCGGATCTATGAGGAGGCCGGCTCTTTCCGGGTCAAGTCGATCGAGCGCATCCGCGATCCGGCCAACGAGATCCAGCAGTTCTCGAAATATGTCGGCCTCGTCACCTTCTGGCGAAACCGCATCTTCATCACCGAGCGCAGCATCGGCCGCGAGCCGATGCTGGCGCAGACGATCCTGCTGCCGTTTGAAATGCACCAGCGCGTCTACCTGCGCGGCACAACCATGGGGGTCTCCTGGCGCAAGGAGAACCTGCCTTATGCGTCCCGGATGATCTGGCGCTCGCTCGGGGGCCAACCGGACCTGCGCCAGATGCTCTCGCGCTGCGGTGTGCTCACCTTCGGCTCACGGCAGATGCCGCAGACGGTGCGCAATTTTCTCGAAACGCCCGATGCCGAGCCGCTGACGATACCGAACGAGTATTGAGGCCTCTGTCGTGCCACGATAGGTTGGCAGCGTTTTTGGGGAGTGGGTCATGAAATCTGCTGTGGTCGCGGTTCTTTGCCTCATCGCAATGCCGGTCTCCTTCGCGATGGCCGACGATGCCCCGGCACCGATCCCGTCCTGCGCGCTTTCGGGCGCTTCGAGCGTGATGATCGGCGGCCAGCCGGCGCTGCGGCTTTCCGATGTCGCCAACTGCCCGCCGGAACTTTACGAAGTGGTGCCGAGCATCATGATCGAGGGCCAGCCGGTCGTGCATTTCCGCGCCGGCAGCGGAGAAAAGGGCGATTGCTCGGCCAAGGGCGAGGCGACGGTGACATTCGAGGGCGAGGCCGCAAATCGCGTCGGCGACGTCGACTGCCGGCAGAAATGACCGAACCTCAGTCGAGCTTCGCCAGTCGGGCTCCTTCGCGAAGGGCTTCCAGCGCCGGCGGATTGGAGACGGGATAGCCCTTGATGAAGCGGTCTACCGTAAAGGAGGGGAACTCGGCACGCAGGCGCCACACGACGTCGGTTGCCTCTTTCGCCTCTCCGCTTAGCGCATGGGCCATCGCCTGGAACATCAGCGTATTGGGCGATTCCTGTGAACTCTTCTCCAGCGCCGACAGGCATTCGCGATAGCGCCCGACGACGAAGAGAACGCGCGCGAGCATGCCATAATACCAGGGCGGCCCGAGCGGGTTCAGGGAGAGGGCGCGTTCGATAAGCGGCATCCCATCGGCGGGGTCGCCAACGACCAGGGCCTTGGCGCCCGCAAGCAGCGCCAGGGTGTCGGCGTTGTTTTTCCCGAATTCGAAGGCGCGGGCATGTGCTTCGGCGCCGCCTGCGAGGTCGCCGAGGCAAGCACGCAGATCCCCGAGGCAGGTGTGGCCGGCTGGGTCGGTGGGATCCAGCCGCACGGCTTCATCAACCGCGCGCCGCCAGTTGCGGAAGGCTTCGTCGAGGTCATCGACAAAGCCGTTGGCCGCCTGGATGGAATAGACATAGGCAAGTTCCGTCCAGGCGCGCGCCCGGCTCGGATCGAGTTCCAGCGAGCGTGTCAGCAACTGCATCGCGTTCGTGTTGCCGTCGCGGCTGAAGCGATTGTGCTGCTCCACGCCAAGCAGGAAATAGTCATAGGACTGCAGGCTTCCCGGCGACTTGCGGCGGCTTTCCTTGCGGCCGATCGCCGCCAGCGTGCCGAAGCAGCCGGCAAGCACATTGATGACGCTTTCGCAGAGGCTGTCCTGCAGGGAGAGCGCGTCTTCCATGGTGCGATCGTAGCGCTCGCTCCACAGCGTCATGCCGCTGCGCGTGTCGGAAAGCTGGATCGTGAGGCGAACCCGGCGGTCGTCGGCGCGCAGCTGCCCGGTGATGGCGTAGGCCGCCCCCACCGCCTGAACATGGTCTTCGAAGGCTTCGGGTCGATTGCCGAGCAGCTTCATCGTGTGGAAGGCGATGACCGGCAGGTCGGCGAAGCGCGCGAGATCGACGCAGATGTCGGACGAAAGGCCATCGGCAAAGCGGTGCCAGCGATCCTCCGGATTGAGGCTTTCAATGGGAAAGACCGCGAGCGTCGGCGAGGCCGGCTCGGCACTGCGCGATGGCGCGACCGCTTCGGTCGCTGCTCTGCCGGCCACCATCTGTGCGACCCAGGAGGCAAGCTCGATCTTGTTGCGAACGCCGAGCTTGCCGTAGATCGTTGCCAGGTGCGTGCGCACCGTCGAGGGCGCGATGAACAGCGCTTCGCCGATTTCGCGATAGGTAAGACCGGCGGCAAAGCGCTCCGCCACGGCGCGCTCGCGATCTGACAAGGCTTCGGTGGCTGCCTGTGATGTCGAAATACGGTTCATGGCTGCTTCCTGCCATCTGACCGGGCCGTTTTCAATGGCGACATACGGCAAGGTGCCACAGCGCCCGTTGCGCGTCTAACGGGACGCGCGGTGCTCCCGGCAAAATACTACAAATGCAGGAGAGGAAACACAGCAGCTGCGCGATGTGGGGCGCGTGCGACGCGCCTAGAGTTCCACCCGTGTTTCAACGCCCCCTAGGGGCCAGAAGAGGTGGGAACGGCGATGAGCAGCCTGCTTTCCGGAATGTCCGATTTCTATCATGCCGTTCGGCTGGATCTCAGCCAGCCGGCCAGGCATCTCGCCGACAGCCTCGGTCGTCACGACCCCTTCCGGCTGCTTGTCATCTGGGAGGACCGCGTCCGCGTCCGCGAGCAACTTCAGCGGATGGCCGATCAATATCCCGAGAGGCTGACGGATATCGGCCTCACCAAGGCACAGGTTCGTGCTGAGACGAGCAAGGCCTTCTGGGAACGCTGACCTTGACCGACGAAGACGGCAGACGGCGGCACCCAATCGTGCCGCCGTCTCGTTTTTCAGTTGCCGGCGCTTTCCATGCGCCTTGTCTTCAGCACGCGTTCCAGCCAGCCGATCTCCATCTCGGGAACCGACTTCAGCAGCAGGTCGGTATAGTCGTCGAAAGGCGGCGACAGCACCTTCGACTTCGGACCGAAGCGCACGAGGCGGCCGCGATGCATGACCGCGACGCTGTCGGCGATCGCCCGGACGATGGCGATGTCGTGGGTGATAAAGACATAGGAAACAGCGGTTTCCTCCTGAAGCTTCAAAAGCAGATTCAGGATGCCTTCGGCCACCAGCGGATCGAGCGCGGAGGTCGGCTCGTCGCAGAGGATCAGCTCGGGCTTGGCGGCGAGCGCGCGTGCGATCGCCACCCGCTGTTTTTGCCCGCCTGAGAGTTCGGCCGGATACCGATCGAGGAAGCGGCCGCCCATTTCGATCTGGTCGAGCAGCTCGTTCACCCGCTCCGTCTTCTTCTGGCCGTGCAGACCGAAATAGAAGGAGAGCGGCCGACCGACGATGTCGCGCACCGTCTGGCGCGGGTTCATCGCCGTATCGGCCATCTGGTAGATCATCTGGATGCGGCGCAGCTCGTCATTGCTGCGGCCCTTGAGCGCCCGCGGCAGTTCCTTGCCCTCGAAGGTGATACGTCCCTCGGTCGGCGGCAGCAGCCCGGTGATGACGCGGGCGAGCGTCGACTTGCCCGAGCCGCTTTCGCCGACGATCGCCAGCGTCTGGCCCTTCGGCAGATGCATCGAGACGTCGTGCAGCACCTTGAAGCCGTTGGCGTAACCGGCGCTGACATGCTCGATCGTCAGCTGCGTGCCGGTCTGGTCCGCGGCCTCGTCACGCTTGGTCTGGCGGACGCTGACGAGCGCGCGGGTGTAATCCTCCCGCGGCGCCTCGATAATCTGCTTGGTAGCGCCATATTCCACGGTCTTGCCGTGGCGCAGCACCATGATGTCGTCGGAGATCTGGGCGACGACGGCAAGATCGTGGGTGATGTAGAGCGCTGCGGTGTGCGTCTCCTCGATCGCATGCTTGATCGCGGCAAGCACGTCGATCTGGGTCGTGACGTCGAGCGCTGTCGTCGGCTCGTCGAAGACGATCAGTTCCGGGTTGGGGCAGAGTGCCATGGCGGTCATGGCGCGCTGCAGCTGGCCGCCGGAGACCTGGTGCGGATAGCGGTCGCCGAAGGTTTCCGGATTGGGCAGGCCCAGCACCCGGAAGAGATAGAGCGCCCGCTTCTTCGCCTCCTCGCGGCTCATGATCCCATGGCGGAGCGACGCCTCGATCACCTGGTCGCCGAGCCGGTGCGCCGGGTTGAAGGCGGCGGCAGCCGATTGCGCGACGTAGCAGACGCGGGCGCCGCGGATCGAGCGGATGCCGTTCTTGTCGAGCGTCAGGATGTCCTTGCCATCGAGCAGGACCTGGCCGCCGGTGATGCGCACGCCGCCGCGACCATAGGCGAGCGCCGAAAGGCCGATGGTCGACTTGCCGGCGCCGGATTCGCCGATGAGGCCGAGCACCTTGCCCTTTTGCACCGTGAAGGAAACGCCCTCGACAAGGGTGACGACCTTGGGTGGTTCGCCCGGCGGGTAGCTGGTCGCTTCGATCTTCAGGTTCTTGACGGAGAGCATCTCAGGCATCGCCGCGTCCTCCCTTGAGGCTGGAGGTTCTCTTCATCAGCCAGTCGACCACGAGGTTGACGCAGATCGCCAGCGTCGCGATCGCGGCCCCTGGGATGAGGGCTGCCGAGATGCCGAAGATGATGCCGTCCTTATTGTCCTTGACCATGCCGCCCCAGTCCGCTGCCGGCGGCTGGATGCCGAGGCCGAGGAAGGAGAGGGTGGAGAGGAAGAGGATCGAGAAGGCGAAGCGCAGGCCGAATTCGGCCAAGAGCGGCGACAGCGTGTTCGGCAGGATCTCGCGGAAGATGATCCAGAGCGAGCCTTCGCCGCGCAGCCTTGCGGCTTCGACGAACTCCATGACCGCGACATCGAGCGCGACGGCCCGGCCGATGCGGAATACGCGGGTACTGTCGAGCACCGCCATCACCAGGATCAGGATCCACAGATGCTGCGGCAGCACGGCGAGAACGACGAGGGCGAAGATCAGCGTCGGGATCGCCATCATCAGGTCGTTGAAGCGGGAGAAGAGCTGGTCGGTGAAACCACCGACGACGGCGGCGGTGAAGCTCAGGAGCATGCCCAGCGAGAAGGAAAGCACGGTTGCCGCCAGCGCCACGAAGATGGTGGTGCGGGCGCCATAGATCAGACGCGAGAGCAGGTCGCGGCCGAGATTGTCGGTGCCGAGCAGGAAGTCGCCACCGGCCGGGAGCCAGACGTCGCCGACGACGTCGCGTTCGCCGAAGGGGGCGATCATGGGCGCAAAGAGCGCGCAGAAGATCGCGATCGCGATGCCGGCGATGCCGATCCAGGCGCTGAAGGGAATGGATCTCAGGTTCATCGCGGATGCCTCAGTCTGGGGTTGGCGATGATCGCGAGAATGTCGGCCGCCATGTTGAGGAAGATGTAGAAGGCGGCAAAGATCAGGCCGCAGGCCTGAACGACCGGCATGTCGCGCACGGTTACCGCATCCACCATGTATTGGCCCATGCCCGGATAGACAAAGACCACTTCGACCACGACGACGCCGACGACGAGATAGGCGAGGTTCAGCGCAATGACGTTGATGACAGGCGCCACGGCGTTGGGAGCCGCATGGCGCGCGATGATGCGGAACATGCCGAGACCCTTCAGCTCTGCCGTCTCGACATAGGCCGACGACATGACGTTGAGGATCGCAGCCCTCGTCATGCGCATCATGTGGGCGAGAACAACGAGGACGAGGGTTGCGACCGGAAGGGCGATTGCCGAGAGCCGCTCGGTGAAGCTCATGCTGTCATAGACGGTCGCGGGGAAGGTCGCGACGCCGTATTTGACGGCGAAGAACATGATCAGCAGATAACCGACGAAGAACTCCGGCAGCGAGATCGCCGCAAGCGAGACGACGTTGATGATCTTGTCGGGCAGCCGGTTGCGGAACTGCACCGCGAGCATGCCGAGGCCAACGGCGAGCGGCACGGAGACCAGCGCCGCGAAGAAGGCGAGGAACAGCGAGTTGCCGAGGCGCTTGCTGATCTGTTCGCCGACCGAATTCTTGCTTGCCCAGGAGGTGCCGAAATCGCCTTGAACCGCGCCGCCGAGCCAGGAGAGGTAGCGTTCGGTCCAGGGCTTGTCGAGGCCAAGGTCCTTGCGGATGTTTTCGACCGCCTGGGGCGTTGCCGACTGGCCGAGATAAGTGGTGGCGAAGTCGCCCGGCAGCGCCTCGATGCCGCCAAAGATCATCAGCGATACTGCGAACAGAAGGCCGACGCTCAAGCCGAGGCGCTGCAGGATCAGCGCCGCGAGAGGGCGACGGAAGGTGAAGCGCCGCCAGAAGGTGCCGCCGATTTCGCTTTGGCTGGCGGCAGGGTTGGGTTTTGCTGGTACTCCGGAAAGTTCGGCAGACCGCGGGTGCGACGCACCCGCGGTTCCATCCGTCGGAACCGGACCAGTGAGCGGTCCGCTTTCCATCATCATGCGTCCAGCCAGACCCGGGTTGCGACGTAGCCGTTCGACATGTCGTTGCCGATATCGTGCACGTAGCCTTTCACCTGCTTGGTGGAGGCGTTCACGAAGTCGTTGAACATCGGCAGGATCAGGCCGCCTTCGTCACGCACCGTCATGGCCATGGTGCGGTACATGTCCTTGCGCTTGGCTTCGTCGAGCTCGGCACGGGCCTCGAGCAGAAGCTTGTCGAAGTCCGGGCGCTTGAAGCGGGTATCGTTCCAGTCGGCGGTCGAGAGGTAAGCGGTCGAGTACATCTGGTCCTGGGTCGGACGGCCGCCCCAGTAGGAGGTGGAGAAGGGCTGGACGTTCCAGACGTTGGTCCAGTAGCCGTCGCCCGGCTCGCGCTTGACCTCGATCTCGATGCCCGCCTTCTTGGCGCTTTCCTGGTAGAGCACGGCCGCGTCGACCGCACCTGGGAAGGCAACGTCGGAGGTGCGCAAGAGCACCGGACCGCTGTGGCCGGACTTCTTGTAATGGAAGGCCGCCTTGTCCGGATCATAGGCACGCTGCTCGATGCCTTCGGGGAAGAGGGCATAGGTGTCGTTGATCGGGAAGTCGTTGCCGACCTTGCCGTAGCCGCCGAGGATGCGCTGGACCATGGTTTCGCGGTCCATCGAATACTTAAGCGCCATGCGCAGGTCGTTGTTGTCGAACGGGGCGGTGTTGCAATGCATGATGAACACGTAGTGGCCACGGCCGGATGTGTTCAGGATTTCGACCGTCGGTGCCTTCTTCAGAAGGTTGACCGTCTTCGGGTCGACGCGGTTGATGTAGTGCACCTGGCCCGACGAAAGGGCGGCGATGCGGGCGGTCGCGTCGTTCATGGCGATCAACTCGACCGAATCCACGTAGCCGCGGTCCGTGCGCCAGTCGTCGGCGTTCTTCTCGAAGGTGGCGCGAACGCCGGCCTCGAAGCTCGTCACCTTGAAGGGGCCGGTGCCGATCTGGGCGTCCGGCGCGTCGATGCCGCCGCCCGGCTGGATGATCAGGTGATAGTCGGTCAGAAGTAGCGGCAGGTCGGCATTGCCTTCCGTCAGCACCAGCACCAGCTTGTCGCCGTCGGCCTTGATCTCCTTGATCGACTTCATCACGCCGAGCGCGCCGGATTCCGACTTCTCGTCGGTGTGGCGCTGCAGGGTCTTGATGACGTCGTCGAGCGTCAGTTCCTTGCCGTCATGGAATTTCACGCCCTTGCGGATGGTGAAGGTCCAGGTCGAGGCATCGGCTGACGGCTCCCAGGATTCGGCAAGTGCCGGTACCGGCGCGCCCGTGGTCGGGTGGCTTTCGACCAGCATGTCGCCCCAGTTGCGGCCGACGACGAACATGAATTGCGAAAGCGCCTTGGCCGGGTCTTTCGAGTCGGTTGCGGCAGCACCTTCAAGACCGAGTTTCAGATGGCCGCCGCGCTTCGGCTCCTGCGCTGCAGCGCTGGTGGCAAACAAAGTGCCGGCCGTCGAGGCGAGAATGCCGGCAGCAGCCGCGCGGCCCAAAAACTCGCGCCGGTTCATCTTGCCGAGCATGACCTGTCGTGTGAGGTAATCCTTGTAATCGCTCATTCCCCTGTTCCCTTTTCTCGTCGGCATTCGCCGTTCGTTGTGGTTGGTAGAGATTGTATCGATGGCTTCGGACCGGCCCAAAGCGGCCGTTTCTGGATGTTTCGGGTCTTGGTTCTCCTTCCTTCGGACCGGGCGCCCTTCGTTCAGATCGATAAGCGTAATCGCTGGAACTCTTCTTGTAACGCCCTAAATTACAATTTATTTCCATAAGCTTGGCTTATGGATGCGCGTTCGATTGCGCGCGGTGTTGCCCGCGCGTCTCGTCACGTTCCGGTGCCGGTCGTCCGGCTCTGTTGCCTGTGCCGCCAAGGGTTGGCGGGATCAATATCGAGCGAGATGCGGACGGAAGACCGCACACACTGGTCTCGCTCTAGCGGCCCTTCCACACGGGGTCGCGTTTCTCCGCGAAGGCGCGCGCGCCCTCCAGCTGGTCTTCGCTCGAATAGAGGATGTCGACGGTCTTGAACTGCCGTTGTGTGATCTTGTTCATCGTCGTCTGGAAAGCCTCGCCTTCGGCGGCGCGCACCACTTCCTTGATCGCCGCATAGACGAGCGGCGGGCCGCTTTCGAGCAGGCGGGCGAGTTCCCAGGCCCTCTCCATCAACTTGCCGGCCGGCTGAATCTCGTTGACGAAGCCCCAGCGATGCGCCTCCTGCACATCGAGCCAGCGGCCCGTGAGCAGCATGTCCATGGCGATGTGATAGGGGATGCGCTTCGGCAGCTTGATCGAGGCGGCGTCCGCAACCGTGCCGGAACGGATTTCCGGCAGCGCGAAGGTCGCGTGTTCGGCGGCCAGGATCAGGTCGGTCGAAAGCGCGATCTCGAGGCCGCCGCCGCAGCAGATGCCGTTGACCGCCGCAATGATCGGCTTGTTGAGGTCGCGCAGTTCCTGCATGCCGCCGAAACCGCCGACGCCATAGTCTCCATCGACCGCGTCGCCATCGGCCGCCGCCTTCAGGTCCCACCCCGGACAGAAGAATTTTTCACCGGCGCCGGTGATGATCGCGACCCGCAAGCTGTCGTCGTCGCGGAAGTCGCGAAAGATCTCGCCCATCACCCGGCTGGTCTTCAGGTCAATGGCATTGGCCTTCGGCCGGTCGATCGTGACTTCGAGGATGCCGCCTTCGCGGCGGGTGAGGATCGGTCCGGTCATGAGGTCAGTTCCTCCGGCGAATGAGAGCGTCGGCGGCAACGGCACCCTGGCCGTTCGGCAACACCATCAAAGGATTGATATCGAGTTCTTCGATTTTCGAAGCGTTTGCAACGACATAGGATGCCGCTGCAGCGACAGCCGCGGTCAATGCTGCGTTATCACCGGCCGGGCCGCCGCGATAACCATCCAGAAGCTTGCGGATCTTCAGCCCGCCGATCGCTTCGCGGATCGCTTCCGGCGTCGTCGGCAGCGTCAGGATGGCGGAATCGTCGAGCAGTTCCACGAGGATGCCGCCCGCGCCGATGGTCAGGACCGGACCGGCGACTGGATCGCGCATCGCGCCGATGATGAGTTCGGCAACGGGTTTGGCCACCATCTTCTCGACCAGATAGCCCGAGGCGACTGCGGCCATGGCCTTGGCCGCAGCGTGCACCTCTTCGCGGCTTCCCAGGTTGAGTTTCACGGCGCCCGCCTCGGTCTTGTGGGCGACGCCAAGGCCCTTCAGCACGACCGGGAAACCGAGCGCTTCGGCAGCCGCTGCGGCCTCTTCGGCGGTTGCCGCGGTCTTGCCCTTCGGCACGGCGAGGCCGGCGGCAGCAAGCTCCACTTTGGCCTGATGCTCGCTGAGCGTTATGGGTTCGCCAGCGGCGCTACCGCCGCCGTCGAGCAGACGCGGCGGGACGGGCCTTGCCCAGACAGCGCCGATGTCAGCCGCGGTCTCGATCGCAGCCAGGGCCTCCTCGATGCCGAAGAAGGGTACGACGCCTGCCTTCATCAGGAAGAGGGCGGTTGCCTCCGGCATGTTCTCGCCGAGGCTTGCGACGATACCGGCGCGGGCGCCGGTCGCCCGTGCCGCGTCGATCACCGCATGGCAGGTGGTCTCCCAGTCGGCCGGGTCGCAGCGGTCAACGCGGGGGAAGTCGAGCACGAGCAGATTGATCGCATAACCGCCCTTCATCATGGCGGTGAAAGCGGTCGTCTGCTTCTCGCGGTTGCCCCAGACGAAGGTGTGGTAGTCGAGCGGGTTGGCGATGGTCACCATCTCGCCGAGCGCGTCCTTCAGGGGCTTCTTTTGCTCGTCGCGCAGCGGGCGGTAGTTGACCCGGTAGCGCTCGCCGGCATCCGCCATCAGCGAGGCCTCACCGCCGGAGCAGCTCATCGAGGAGATGTCGCGGCTGTCGAGCGGGCCTGCCACATGCAGCAGCTTCAGCGTTTCCAACAGGGCGGGCAAGGTGTCGACGCGGCCGATGCCGAGGCGGGCAAGCAGCGCCGAGGAGACACGGTCGTTGCCGGCAAGCGACGCGGTGTGCGAGACGGTGGCAAGCTGGGCTGCTTCCGACTTGCCGACCTTCAGCGTAACGACGGGCTTGCCGAGTTCGCGTGCGCGGGTTGCCAGCCGCTCGAGGGCGGCCACGCTGTCGAAGCCTTCGATATGCAGGCCGACGGCGGTGACGCGCGGATCCTCAAGCACGGCGCAGGCGATGTCGGACAAGCCCGTCTGCGCCTGGTTGCCGGCGGTCATGACATAGGCGAGCGGCAGGCCGCGCGTCTGCATCGAGATGTTGCAGGCGATGTTGGAGGATTGCGTCAGGATCGCAACGCCCTTTTCGACGCGCTGCATGCCGTGCTGGTCCGGCCAGAGCAGGGCACCATCGAGCATGTTGATGAAGCCGTAGCAATTCGGCCCGACGATCGGCATGTCGCCGGCAGCCGCGACCAACGCCTCCTGCATGTCGTTGCCGTCGTCAAGCTCGCTTGCCGCCTCGCGGAAACCCGAGGCATAGCAGACGGCGCCGCCTGAGCCGCGGATAGCCAAATCGCGGATGATGTCGATCGTCAGCTGCCGGTTGACGCCGACGAAGGAGGCATCCGGCGCGCCCGGAAGCTCGGCGACGGAACGGTAGCACTTGCGGCCGAGGATCTCGGTCTCGCGCGGGTGCACCGGCCAGATCTCGCCGGTAAAACCCATCTTGTCACATTGTTCGATGACGCGCCGCGCTTCCTTGCCGCCGAAGACGGCGATGGTGCGCGGGCGGATCAGGCGGTCGAGGGAGCGGGTCATGCGGCGGCTCCCGCGACTGCGTTGCTGGCATGCGGCGCGGGGGATACCCCCCTCTGCCCTGCCGGGCATCTCCCCCACAAGGAGGGAGATTGGATGGGGCGCGATCCTCGCCAATCATTGAATGGTGGGGGATGGGTGGAGCGCTCAAATGGAATTGGGGAGAGTGCCTCTAGCCGATCTCCCCCCTTGTGGGGGAGATGCCCGGCAGGGCAGAGGGGGGTGAACTGAGGAACGCTGACCCTCATCCCGTCACGCTCCCAAAGGCCGAAGCAGGTCGCGGCTGATGATGTGGCGCTGGATTTCAGACGTGCCGTCCCAGATGCGTTCGACGCGGGCGTCGCGCCAGAAGCGGGCGAGCGGCAGGTCGTCCATCAGGCCCATGCCGCCGAAGATCTGGATGGCCTCGTCGGTGACGCGGGCGAGCATCTCGGTGGCGTAGACCTTGGCCGACGCGATCTCGCGGTTCGACGGCAGGCCGTTGTCGAGCCGCCAGGCGGCAGACAGCGTTAAAAGGTCGGCGGCGTCGATTTCGGTGATCATGTCGGCGAGCTTGAAGGAGACGCCCTGGTTCGCGCCGATCGGCTTGCCGAACTGCTTGCGGTCGGCTGCATAGTTCAGCGCGTAGTCGAAGGCGCGGCGGGCGCGGCCGACGGACGTCGCCGCCACCGTCAAGCGGGTGGCAAACAGCCAGTCGTTGGCAACGTCAAAACCCTTGTGCACTTCGCCGAGGATCTGGGACGAGGGCAGGCGGCAATCGTCGAAGGTCAGGATGCAGTTGTTGTAGCCGCGGTGGGAGACCGAGTTGTAGCCCTTGCGGATTTCGAAGCCGGGCGTGCCGCGGTCGACGAGGAAACAGGTGATCTTCTTTTTCGGCCCGCGCGGCGTGTCTTCCTCACCGGTGGCGATGAAGACGATGACAAAATCGGCGATGTCGGCATGGCTGATGAAATGCTTGGTGCCGTTGACGATCCAGTCGTCGCCGTCCTTGCGGGCAAAACACTTCATGCCGCGCACGTCGGAACCGGCATCCGGCTCGGTCATGGCGAGCGCGTCGAATTTGTCGCCCTTGACCGCCGGCAGCAGGTACTTCTCGCGCTGCTCGGCATTGCAGGCCATCAGGATGCCCGAGGGGCGGCCGAAGAAGACGGTCAGCCCCATGGAGCCGCGGCCAAGCTCGCGCTCGACCAGCGTGAAGGAGGTATGGTCGAGGCCGGCGCCGCCGACTTCTTCCGGGAAATTGCAGCCGAAGAAACCGAGTTCCTTGCACTTGCGGGCGATGTCCTGGCCAAGCTCGCGCGGCACGATACCGGTGCGCTCGACCTCGTCCTCATGCGGATAGATTTCCGTTTCGACGAAGCTCCTGACCGTATCGACGATCATCTGCTGTTCTTCGGTCAGTGCGAAATTCATTGTTCTCTACCCCTCGTTTTCGCGCCGCTGACGTCCATGCCGCAAAAGAGAGATGCCTCCTCAAGCCTCCCTTCCTTGCGGTTCGCAGCCCCGCCGCCGTTGCGGCGAAGCTGCCCTATCGTGACCTGCCGCTGTTGCGGTCAGGCGCGCTTCTGGCCGACGAAGCGGCCGACGCCCTCCGGTGCCGGCAATTGCGCATGCGCTTCGGCAATGGCGGCGAGCTTGCTCAGCACGTGCGCCGGTGCGGGCACAGCCTTTCCGGCCTTGCTGTCGACATGCAGCGCCATCTGTTCTGCGGTCGCGACCGCCTCGTTGGTCTCGGCGTTGTAGATCGTCGAGAATATGTGCAGGCGCTTCTCGTCCGACGACAGCACCTGGCAGGTCGAATAGAGCGCGTCGCCGAGCTTGGCTTCGCCGAGGTTCCGGATGTGGGTTTCGACCGTATAGTAGCTGTGGCCGTCGCGCACATAGTCGAGATCGACGCCGATCAGGCGCAGCAGGCCGTCGGTGGTGTCGCCGAAGACCTGGAGATAGCGGTGCTCGGTCATGTGGCCGTTATAGTCGACCCATGCGGCGCTGACCTTGGTGTCGACGACGCGCAGCGGCTTGACGTCGCCGAGGTTTGCTTCGGGCTTCTTGGCATTGGCCCAGAGCTTGGCTTCGAAATCGGCGAGCAGCTTGCCCGCACCCCAGCCTTCGCCGCCATTGCCGGATTTCAGCGCATGCATGATGCCGACGAGGTTTTCGTCGCGGATGCGCTCGAGCTCGCGGATCGAGCGGCCGGCGGCCTGCGCGTCCGACTGGGCACCGATCTTTTCGACCAGCGCATCATCGAGGTCGACGACATCGGTGAACTTGGTCCAGGGCCATTTGAGGCACGGGCCGAACTGGGCGAGGAAATGGCGCATGCCGGCTTCGCCGCCGGCGATGCGATAGGTCTCGAACAGGCCCATCTGCGCCCAGCGCATGCCGAAGGAATAACGCATGACGTTGTCGAGCGTTTCGGTATCGCAGATGTCGTCCTGGATCAGCCACAGCGCCTCGCGCCAGAGTGCTTCGAGCAGGCGGTCGCCGACAAAGGCCTCAATCTCCTTGGCGATGACGACGCCCTTCATGCCGATCTGCTCGACGCCCGACATGGCGCGCTCGATCGTCGCTTTGCTCGTCTTCTTGCCGCCGACCAGCTCGACGAGCGGCAGGAGGTAGACGGGGTTATAGGGATGCGCGACGAACATGCGTTCGGGGTGGTGCATCTCGGATTGCAGATCGGACGGCAGAAGGCCCGAGGTGGACGAACCGATCAGTGCATCGGGCCGTGCGGCCGCATCGATCTTGGTGATGACGCCACGCTTCAGTTCCAGCCGTTCCGGCACGCTTTCCTGAATCCAATCAGCGCCTTCGACCGCTTCTTCGATGCTCTTGCAGAAGGTCAGTTTTCCCTTCGGCGGCAACGGCGCCATGGTCAGCATTGCATAGGCACGCTCGGCATTGGCCATGACTTCGCCGATGATGCGCTCGGCTTCCGGATGCGGGTCGAAGATCTTCACGTCGATACCGGCGAGCGCGAAGCGCGCTACCCAGGCGCCGCCAATAACGCCGCCGCCGACACAGGCTGCTTTGGTGATAAAGCTCATGATTGTTCTGTCCCTGCTCAGCGCTTCGTCAGCTTCAGTTTCTCGCGGACCTCTTTCGGTCCGATGATCTTGGCGCCCATGCCCTCGATGACGCCGACCGCCTTTTCGACGAGCTGGCCGTTGGTCGCGAGCTGGCCCTTGCCGATATAGAGGTTGTCCTCGAGACCGACGCGGACGTTGCCGCCGGCAAGGACCGCCGCTGCCGGATAGGCAAGCGCGTTGCGGCCGATGGAAAAGGCCGAGAAGGTCCAGTTGGCGGGCACGTTGTTGACCATCGCCATGAAGGTGTTGAGGTCGTCAGGCGCGCCCCACGGAATGCCCATGCAGAGCTGGATCAGCACCGGATCCTCGATCAGGCCTTCCTCGGCGAGCTGCTTGGCAAACCACAGGTGGCCGGTGTCGAAGGCCTCGATTTCGGGGCGCACGCCAAGGGCGGTCATCTGGCGGGCCATCTCGCGCAGCATCGACGGCGTGTTGGTCATGACGTAATCGCCGAGCGAAAAATTCATGGTGCCGCAGTCGAGCGTGCAGATTTCCGGCAGACATTCGGCGACATGGGCGACGCGTTCGGTGGCGCCGGCCATGTCGGTGAATTTCTCGTTGACGGGCAAAGGCTTCTCGACGTTGCCGAACACCAAGTCGCCGCCCATGCCGGCCGTCAGGTTCAGGACGATGTCGATATCGGCGGAGCGGATGCGGTCGGTCACTTCCCGGTAGAGGTCGAGCCTGCGGGAGGGGGCGCCGGTCTCCGGATCGCGGACGTGGCAGTGGATCACGGCAGCCCCGGCCTTGGCGGCCTCGACCGCCGCTTCGGCGATCTGTTTCGGCGTGATCGGAACGTGGCTGGACTTTGAAACGGTGTCGCCTGAGCCGGTGACGGCACAGGTGATGAATACCTCGCGGTTCATGCTGAGCGGCATTGCTGTCTCCCTTTTATTGCCCCCATTACGAGCCAAGAAAGACTGCACTGCTTTTCATTATCGGCTTCATCTTATACATTATCGGCGACGGGGCGGAGAAGTTTGGGCATGGATCAGAACGTTTCGCAGGTGCAGCACGTCGATATCCTGGTGCTGCCGGAGACCAATCTGATCCTCGTCGCCTCGGTGATCGAGCCGATGCGCGCCGCCAACCGCATCGCCGGGCGGCCGCTCTATGACTGGACGATCTACAGTCCGGATGGAGCACCGATCGAGACGAAGAGCGGCATACCGATCCCGGTTTCCGGCGTCTTCCGGCCGCAGCGCGAGACATCGCCACTCTTCATCCTCTCAAGTTACAACTGGGAGCGCAGCGCCACCTCGCAGCTGAAGATGCTGCTGTCGCAGACGGCAAGGCACCGCGAACTGATGGCGGGCATCGAGTCCGGATCCTGGCTGCTTGCCGAAACCAGCCTGCTCGACAATTTCAAGGCGACGACCCACTGGGAGGATTTCGAGGATTTTACCACCACCTATCCGCAGGTGACGATGGTGCGCGAGCGCTTCGTCATCGACGGCAAGCGCATCACGACCGGCGGTTCGCTGCCGACGCTCGACCTGATGCTGGAACTCATTCGTCGGGCGCATGGCTATTCGCTGGCGCTGGAGGTGTCGCGGCTCTTCATCTACGAGCAGGAGCGCACCCGCGGCGATCTTCTGCAGATGCCGGCGATCGGCAACATGCGCATCCTCGATCCACGTGTCGGTGCGGCCGTTAAGCTGATGGAGGAAACCGTCGAGGCGCCCTTGACGCTCGCCAGGCTTGCCCGTCGCATCGGCGTCAGCACGCGCCATCTGCAGGACCTTTTTCGCGATACGATGGGGGTCGCCCCGCACGAGCACTACCTGGCGCTGCGGCTGAATGCGGCGCGCCGCAAGGTGATCGAGACGCGGCTGGAATTTGCCGATATCGCAGCCATCTCCGGCTTCAACTCGTCGTCGTCCTTTTCGCGCAGCTACCGGGCGCATTATCGCGAAAGCCCGAGCGAGACGCGCAGGCGGCTGAAGCTGAAAGGCTGAGGCGGCTCTTCATGTACTGATTCAAGGGGAGTTTCGGAGTCGTTTCAGGCGGTTGGTCGCGGATGATGAGGAACTGATTCCGGAGCCGGTCCGACAGACACAGAGCCTGGTGGCTTTGGCTCGCGATGACTTCGTCCTCCCTCATTCCTGTGCTCGTCACAGGAATCCAGGCGACGCGCGTCGGCGCGGCGGAAAGACTCCTTTCAGCCCAAGGACTTGGGCTGACTGGATTCCTGTGACAAGCACAGGAATGAGGGAAGGGAGGAGTCCTGGTCGTGAGAATTTGCGCCCCCGCACTGTGACCGCCCACCATCACGCCTGCGCACTCGCCCGCATCATCGAGATCATCAGTTCGCCGATTTCGCCTGAAAGCGCGCCGCGTGGCCAGACCAGCGTCAGGGACTGGCGATAGGCCGGGCCGAGCCGGACCATGGCAGGTGGTCGGTGCATGCGGGCGAGCGACGATTCCGGGAGCACCGAGAGGTAGCCGTGCTCGGCCACGAGGTTGATGATCACGGGAATGGAATCGACTTCGACGAGCGTAATGCGCCGCCGTTCCGTTTCGTTCAGCGTGTCGTCGAGGAAGCGGGCGGTTTCGCGGCGCAAGCCACTGCGCACGCTCGGCACTGCGATCGGGCATGCCGACAGCAGCTTTGGCAGGTCGTCCGCAAACGTCGAAAGGGCGGAGGCGGGGCCAGCGAGCGCCAGTGGCATCTCGGATACCAGCCGGCCGTCGCAGTCGCTGGGGATCTCGGCGACATCGAGCAAAGCGGCATCGAAGCGGCGGCTCTTGAGGCCGGCGAGAAGGTCGTCCGCCGTGGTGCTGGAGATGAACAAGGGTTGGCGCGGGCGGGTGCGTTGCCAGTTCGCCGTCAGCGCCGCCAGCATGCGGGCAATCTCGCTTTCGGGGCCGAGCGGCATGACAGCGCCGAGCCGCCAGGTGGCGGCGTCGCGGCGGAAGCGGTCGGCGGAGGCATGGGTCAGCCGTGCCCAGATATCGAGCAGGGCCTCGACGACGGGGAGGATCTTCTCGGCGGTCGCCGTGCCGAGAACACCGCCATGGGAGCGCTCGAACAGGCGGCTGCCGAGGTGGCGTTCGAGATCGCCCATCTGCCGGGTCAGTTGCGGCTGGCCGAGCCCGAGGGCCTTCGCCGTGGCGCGAATGCTGCCGGAGCGGGCGATGCGGACGAAGCGCTCGAGTGCGACGAGGCCGATCGGCGGTACGGGATCCGTTGCCGGCTTGCCGACCGCAGCAAGGATGTCCTCGACCTTTGCCGTTGCCTCCCGCACATCCGCTGCCCGCGCGCGGGCTTCAAGGGTCAGCACCAGCGCCGTTTCTTCCCGCCGGAACAGCGACATGGAAATCGCCTGTTCGAAGCGCTTGACGGCGGCGCTGACGCTTGAAGGCGCGCGCCGGCGAAGGGCGGCAGCGCGACGGACGCCGCCTTCGGTGAGCACCGCGTCGACGAGCACGATGGTTGCGAGATCCATTCATCCATCCCTGGCGGTGACGCCAGCAAATTCCGTGTTCAGGATTCTGCATCGCCCGTTCCAGATTTGGGATATAGCATGGATGTGCGATAAGCGCATAGCATGCTTTCAGCAACCGGCCATCGGCGAGCGACGGTTGTGAGCGTTTCAAGCATCTGCGCCCCGTTTCGAAACCGAAGCGAGCCCGGCGCGGAAGGGTATCTATCGGCATGCTGCACCAGGTCAAAACCACCGTTCTTAGCGGAAAGCCGCTTGATTTCGCGGCGCTCGAAGACATCGGCGCGGGCAGGGTTCGGCCGGTGGCCGACGACGCCGGCATGGAGCGGGTCGCCGCCGCCCACAAGGTGATTGCTGATCGCATCGCGATAGGTCTTCCCGTCTATGGCTCCAACACCGGTGTCGGCTCGATGAAGGACCGGCTCTGGACCGCCGACGATCTTGCCGAGTTCAACAATTCGCTGGTGCGCGCCCACCACTTCGGCACCGGCCCTTTCTTTGCGCCGGCCGTCGTGCGGATGGCGATCGCCATTCGCGTCAACACCGCCATGCGCGGCCACACCGGCTGCAGCCCGGAGCTCATCTCCGCGTTTCTGTCGCTGCTCGAAGCCGACATCGTCCCGGCCGTGCGCCGCCACGGTTCTATGGGCTGCGCCGATATCGGCCTCATGGGGCAGATCGCCTCGGTGCTGACGGGCGCCGGCGAAGCCTATTACCAGGGGCGTCTCGTTTCCGCCGAGACCGCGCTTGCTGAGGCTGGTCTCAAGCCGTTCGTCATGCGGCCGCGCGACGCCCTGGCGGCGCTCAGCGTCAATGCGATCGCCTTTGCCGCCGCTGCCGACGTGCTGCGCGAGGCGGCCTCCGCCATTCGGGTGTTGCTCGTCACCGGCGTCATGTCCTCCCTGGCGCTTGGCGCCTCGGCCGACCCGTGGCGGGTGGCCGCGACGCTTTCGACACGCGGCGAGGCGCTGGTCGGGTCCTGGCTTTACGGCCAGTCCGGCGTTGCCGACTGGCCGGTGCCGACCGCGATCCACGATCCCTTGAGCCTGCGCATGACCGCCCAGGTCTTCGGCGCCGTCGTCGACACGCTGATGGTTGCCGCCGGACGACTGGTGGAGGCGACCTATCTCTCGGATGACAATCCTGTTGTCATCGGCGGCCAGGTCCATTCCTCCGGCGCATCGCTGCCGCTGACGACGACGCTCTATATCGAGGCGGCGCAGATCGCCTTTTCGCATGCGGCGCGCAATGTCTTGAACCGGTGCATTCTTTTGTCGAACGGCGGGCGCCGCAATCTCTCGGTCAATCTGGTGGCGCCCGGCGAAGTGGCAACCGGGCTCGGCCCGCTGATGAAGCTCGCCGTCGAGCTCTACATGCGCGTGCAGTCGCTGGCCGTACCGCTCTCGGCCCAGTCGATCGTGGTCGCCGGCGGTCTCGAAGAGGAGGCGACCTTCCTGCCGCTGATCGTCGAGCGCATGGAAACGCAGGTGCGGGATCTGCGCCAGCTTGCTGCGATCGAGGCGATGCTGTCGTCGCAGGCGATCGATCTCGTCGGCGACCAGCCGCAGGGCGTTGTCAGGCGCGCCTACGAGCAGACCCGCTCGGTGAGCCCGATGTATCTGAGGGACCGGCCGCTCTCCAAGGAGATCGAGGCGCTGCAGGATGCCTTCACCTGCCACGATCTGCTGCGTTCCTTCGTCGCCAGCGCGCCGATGCCGGAATTCGACGACTTCTTCGCGCTCGGCAAATGATCGCCGCGTACCGGATCGCCCAGCGCGTCATCCGAGCCTGATCCATTGGGAGAACCGCATGTCCGATTTCGATCTCGTTCTGAAAGGCACCGTCGTTCTCCCGCACCGGATCGTCGAGGGCGGCCATGTGGCGGTGCGCGACGGCAAGGTGGTGCATGTCGGGCAGGGGGCAGCGCCAGCTGCGCGTGAACGGCATGATCTGGGAAATGCGCTGATCCTGCCCGGCGCGGTCGATGCGCAGGTGCATTCGCTGTCGCAGAAGAACCAGGAAGATTTCATCTGGTCGACCCGCTCGGCGGCGGCCGGCGGCGTCACCACCATCGTCGACATGCCCTATGACGAGGGCAATCTCGTCTGCTCTGCCGCGGCACTCAACCGCAAGATCGCCCATGCGAGCCCGCAGGCGCGCGTCGATTTCGCGCTTTATGGCACCATCGATCCCGAGGAGGGGCCCGTCCGTATTGGCGAGATGGTCGAGGGCGGAGTAGCCGCCTTCAAGTTCTCGACCTTCGGCACAGATCCGAAGCGTTTTCCGCGCATACCGGCAGCCCTTCTTGAAGACTGCTTCCGGGCGATCGCGCCGACCGGCTTGCCCGCCGGCGTGCACAACGAGGACGACGAGGCGGTGCGGGCGGCGATCGACAAGGTCAAGGCGGCGGGCATCACCGACTATCGCGCCCATGGGCTGTCGCGGCCGCCGCTGACGGAGCTGCTTGCCACCAATCAGATCTACGAGACGGGTGCTGCCACCGGCTGCCCGGCGCATGTGGTGCACTGCTCGCTCGGCCGCGGCTACGAGATTGCGGCTGCCTACCGGGCGCAAGGCCATGCTGCGACGATCGAATGCTGCATCCATTACCTCACGCTGGACGAAGAAAACGACGTCCGGCGGCTCGGCGGCAAGGCCAAGATCAATCCGCCGATCCGCCCGCGCGCCGAGGTGGAGAAACTCTGGCGGCACGTGGCCGACGGCACGGTGACGATGGTTTCGACCGACCATGTGAGTTGGTCGGAGGACCGAAAGACCAATCCGGACATGCTGGCCAATTCGTCCGGCGTGCCCGGTCTCGAGGTCATGGTGCCGCTCTTCGTCAAGGGTGCGCTGGAGCGTGGCATTTCGCTCACGCGCGCGGCCGAGCTGATGACGTTGAACCCGGCGCGGCATTTCCGCCTCGACCATTGCAAGGGGGCGCTCGAGGCCGGCAAGGACGCCGACATCATCGTCATGACGCCGGAGCCCTATGTCTATGATGCGGCTGCAAGCGGTCACAACGTCGTCGGCTGGTCGCCCTATAACGGCATCCGGCTGCCCTGGCGGGTATCGGCGACCTATCTGCGCGGCAAGCTCGCGTTCGATGGCCGGCAGGTTCTCTCCGAACACGGCGCCGGCCAGTTCGTCCGGCCGCTCGCAACGTTGGCATTGCAGGAGGCATGATGAGCAAGACTGCCCACAACAAGGTCCCGGCCAATCTGCCTGTGAATGCCGGCCGCATCGCCGGCATCGTCAACGGGCTCGCTGGGATTACCGAGCCGGATCGGCCCTATACGCGACGTGCCTTCACGCCGCTGTTCCTCGAAGGCCGTGCCTTTCTGGACCGCCGCTTCCGGGCGGCAGGCCTCGAAACCCGGATCGATGCGGCCGGCAACCTGATCGGCCGGCGCAAGGGGAAAAAGTCGGCGCTCGGCACGATCATGCTCGGCTCCCATTCCGACACGGTGCCGGACGGCGGACGTTTTGACGGCATTGCCGGGGTGGCGGCTGCGCTCGAAGTGGCCCGGGCGCTCTCGGACAACGGTATCGAACTCGACCATGACCTGGAGATCGTCGATTTTCTGGCGGAGGAAGTGTCGATCTTCGGCGTCTCCTGCGTCGGCAGCCGCGGCATGGCGGGCGTGCTGCCGGATGGCTGGCTCAGCCGCGTGCAGGGCGATTTGAGTTTGCGGCAGGGCATCGTCGAGGTCGGTGGCGATCCGTCGCGGCTTTCGGGTTCGAAGCGCTCGGACGTCAGGGCGTTTCTGGAACTGCACATCGAGCAGGGACCGGTGCTGGAAACCGGGCGGCTCGATGTTGGCGTCGTCACCGCCATTTCGGGCATTACCCGCATCGAGATCATCGTCGAAGGGCAGGCGGACCATGCCGGGACGACGCCGATGGGGCATCGCCGCGATGCGCTGGTCGCAGCCTCGCGGTTGGTGCTGGAGATCGAGCGGCTGGCGACGGAGTTTTCACGGGGCGACGGTCACTTTACCGCAACGGTCGGCGAATTTGAGATCGAGCCGAACGCCGCCAATGTGGTGCCGTCACGCGTGCGGCTGCTGATCGACGCGCGCGCCGAGTTGCGCCCGCAGATGGAACGGTTCCTCGCGACGCTTCAGCCTCTTTGCCAGGGCCTCGCCGAGGCATCCGGCGTGACGATCGCGCCTGCCAATGTGATCTCCGACAACCACCCGACGCCGGGCGATGCGCTGCTGCTTTCGACGCTTGAACACAGTTGCGACGCGCTCGGCGCCAAGCACCGCCGCATGGCGTCCGGCGCGGGGCATGACACGGCCTGGATGGGGCGCATCACCCGCTCGGCGATGATCTTCATTCCCTGCCTCGGCGGACGTTCGCATGCGCCGGAGGAATGGGCCGACAACGACGATATCGCGCTCGGCGCGGCGGTTCTCTTCGATGCGGTGAAGAGGCTCGACAGGAAACTGCAGGAGAAGGTGTGAGATGGGTCGGATACTGAAGGAAAAGGACGTCGAGGCGGCGGTCAAGGGCGGTTCCGTCTATGCGGCCGGCGGCGGCGGCTGGGCCGACCACGGGCGCATGCTCGGCTATGCCGCGGTCTCGATCGGCAAGCCCGAACTCGTCTCGGTCGACGAGCTTGACGCCAACGACTGGGTGGCGACGGCAGCGGCGATCGGTGCGCCGGCCTCGACCACGCCCTGGGAAATGCGCGGCGTCGACTACGTCAAGGCCGTGCAACTGTTGCAGGAGGCGCTTGGCGAGAAGCTCTCGGGCCTGATCATCGGCCAGAACGGCAAGTCCTCGACGCTCAACGGCTGGCTGCCCTCGGCGATCCTCGGCACCAAGGTGGTCGACGCCGTCGGCGACATCAGGGCGCATCCGACCGGCGACATGGGATCGATCGGTCTTGCCGGTTCGCCCGAGCCGATGATCCAGACGGCGGTCGGGGGAAACCGCGAGGAGAACCGTTACATCGAGCTGGTGGTGCGCGGCGCGACCGCCAAGGTCTCGCCGGTGTTGCGAACGGCCTCCGACATGTCCGGCGGCTTCATCGCCTCGTGCCGCAATCCCGTGCGCGCGTCTTACGTCAGGGACAATGCAGCGCTCGGCGGCATCTCGCTGGCGCTGGCTTTGGGCGAGGCGATCATCGCGGCGGAAGCGAAGGGCGGCAGCGCGATCATCGACGCGATCGTCAAGACCACCAATGGCGCGATCCTGGCCGAGGGCACGATCACCGACAAGTCCGTGGTCTACACCAAGGAAGCCTTCGACATCGGCACGGTAACGCTGGGGAAGGGCGCTGACTCAACGGTATTGCACGTGATGAACGAGTACATGGCGGTTGACTCTGTGGAAGGCACAAGGCTCGCGACCTTCCCCGACGTCATCACCACGCTGTCGCCGGAGGGCGAACCTTTGAGCGTCGGCCAGCTGCAGGTGGGCATGCGGATCTTCGTGCTGCATGTGCCGAAGACGGTGATCCCTCTTTCGTCCAGCGTGCTCGATCCCACGGTCTACCCGACAGTCGAAAAGGCGATGGGCATCGAGCTTGCCCGCTACGCGCTTTCGGGACGCTAGGAGAGAGACATGGCCCGCGATGCCGGACTGGAAGAGCTGATCCTAGAAGACCTCGGCAACCGCGCCGGGCTTTCGCAAAAGGCGATGTTCGGCGGCTGGGCCTATCTGCTTCACGGCAACCTGCTTCTTGGCGCACGCGAGGGTTCGCTGCTTGTCCGGCTCGGCAAGGGCAATGACGGCTGGGCGCTCGCGCTGCCGGACATCGAGCTGATGGTGATGAACGGGCGGGCGATGCATGGCTGGGTGCGGGCAGGGGCGGAGGCCTATGGTGATGATGGCCTGCGCAAACGGCTGCTCGATGGGGCGATTGTCTTCGTGGAGACGTTACCGGCGAAGTGAAAGGTTGCGGGTCTGCCCTGGCCGTGAGTTTGGCGATTTGCCCTCACCCTAACCCTCTCCCCGCTCGCGGGGAGAGGGGACGAGATCGACGGGCAGCCGCGGAGTGTGTGGCAAGCGCTGAGCTGTTGGACAGCCACTGCGGGGACGTCGCCGTGGCGTAGGTCGACACGACAAGCACAACGCGTCCCCTCTCCCCGCCTGCGGGGAGAGGGCTAGTCCTCGGGTTGAACCCGAGGAGAGGGGCCGTTGCCGTCCCTCACCACAACCGTGAGGGGGCGCGACCTGCGGCGCCCCGAATGCGAGGCGGCGGCAAACTCCCGCCACCGCAAACCAGGGGGACAGCGACCCCGCCGCGAATGATTGGGGCCAACCGCCCCGCCGACACGATGAAGAGGAACGAGACGATGCCCAAGGCCAATCCCCGTCACCCGAACTTTCCCATCCCCGGCGGGCCCGAACTGCGCGCCAAGGGCTGGCGGCAGGAAGCGCTTCTGCGGCTCTTGGAGAACGTGCTGTCGGTCGGTGAAGATCCGGACAATCTCGTCGTCTACGCCGCCCTCGGCAAGGCCGCGCGCAACTGGCCGGCGCACCGGGCCATCGTCAAGACGCTCATCGAAATGGACGAGGACCAGACGCTGATCATCCAGTCCGGCAAGCCCGTCGGCCTCTTGAAGACCCATGCCAAGGCGCCGCTCGTCATCATGGCCAATTGCAACATCGTCGGCCAATGGGCGAAGGCCGAGGTGTTCTATGACTTGCAGCGCAAGGGCCTGATCTGCTGGGGCGGGCTGACGGCCGGCGCCTGGCAATATATCGGCAGCCAGGGCGTTATTCAGGGCACCTACGAGATCTTCATGCGCATCGCCGAGCGCCGGTTCGGCGGCGATCTTTCCGGCCGTTTCGTGCTGACCGCGGGGCTTGGCGGCATGGGCGGGGCGCAGCCGCTTGCCGGCCGCATGGCGGGGGCGGCGATCCTCTGCGTCGATATCGACGCCGAGCGGGCAAAGAAGCGTCGGGAAATCGGCTATCTGCAGGAGATCGCGCCCGACCTCGACACGGCGCTTGCGATGATCGACGCCGCGGTCAATGAGAAGCGTGCGCTTTCCGTCGGCCTCGTCGGCAATGCGGCCGAAATCTATCCGGAGATCGCAAGGCGCGGCATCGTGCCTGACGTGGTAACCGACCAGACCTCGGCGCATGATCTTGTCTATGGCTACGTACCCAAGGGCATGAGCCTCGACCAGGTGAAGTCGCTGCGTGACGATGGCCAGGGGCAGTTGATGGCGGCGAGCCGCGCCTCGATCGTCGAGCACGTCAAGGCGATGCTCGACTTCCAGGCGAAGGGCGCTGAAGTCTTCGACAATGGCAACCTCATCCGCACCCAGGCGCGCGAGGGCGGCGTCGCCAATGCCTTCGACATCCCAATCTTCACCGAAGCCTACCTGCGCCCGCTCTTTGCCCGCGCCATCGGCCCCTTCCGCTGGATGGCGCTTTCGGGCGAAGAAAGCGACATCGCCCGCATCGACGATCTGCTTCTCGATATGTTCCCGGACAACCGGATCGTCACCAACTGGATCCGGCTTGCGCGTGAGCATATTCCCTTCGAGGGCCTGCCTGCGCGTATCGCCTGGCTCGGCCATGGCGAGCGCACGGCGCTGGCGCGGCGCGTCAACGAACTGGTGGCAACGCGCGAACTCAAGGGGCCGATCGCGTTCTCGCGCGACCATCTCGATGCCGGCGCCATGGCCCATCCGAACATCATGACCGAGCGGATGAAGGACGGATCGGACGCGATTGCCGACTGGCCGCTTCTCGACGCCATGCTGCTCTGCTCGTCGATGGCCGACCTCGTCGTCGTGCACTCCGGCGGCGGCGGCTATGCCGGCTACATGACCAGCTGCGGCGTCACCGTCGTTGCCGATGGCACGGTCGAGGCCGACGAACGGCTCGACCATGCGCTCACCAACGACACCTCGCTCGGCGTCATCCGCTACGCCGATGCCGGCTATGAGGAGAGCTTCGAGGAGATCGCCGCCAAGGGCATCGGGCATGTGAAGGTTTAGGCTTGGCGTCAGTAGGTATTGGCTTCATGGCCGGTGCAGCGTTGCCCCATTCACTGACCTCATTCCTGTGACGAGCACAGAAATGAGGGATGGGAGGAGGCGGTCCACGCTTGAAAGCGAACTCTCGGCCGGGGCGCGGACGGCTCAATTCACGCAGGGAACTCATCGGGAAGGAAGGCTCTCGCTAAGGATCCGGCGGCCTCTGACATTGCCATCGTCCAGGTCTGCCCTGCAATCGAATGCCTTGGTAGCCCGCCCGCCGCGCGCTAGAATACCGCCTTTGCTGCCCGGAGGCGATCATGACGTCGAGCTTCAATGTGCAGAGTGCGGATGGTTACGAGCAGTTGATGGGTCGGTGGAGCCGGCAGCTTGCGCCGTTGTTCATCGATTTTGCAGGCATAGCCGATGGCGAGCGGGTGCTGGACGTCGGCTGCGGCACCGGCAGCCTGACCTTCGCGCTGCCGCGTGCGGCCGATCTCAGCGAAATCGTCGCCATCGATTTTTCGCCCGTCTTCGTCGAAGCGACGATCCGGGGGGCCACCGATCCCAGGATCAAGGTCCAACAGGCCGATGCGTGTGCGCTTCCCTTTGACGATGCATCCTTTGACCGGGCGCTGGCGATGCTGGTGCTGCATTTCGTGCCGGAGGCGGGAAAGGCGGTTGCCGAGATGCGCCGGGTCACGCGGCCGGGCGGCGTGGTCGCGGCCGTCGTCTGGGATCATTACGGCGGCATGCCGGGCATGCGCATGGTGCTCGATGTGGCGGCGATGCTTGATGGGAATGCCGAACAGGTGCGCAGCCGCTACTGTTCCCAGCCGATGATGCGGCCGGGTGAGATGATGCAGAGTTTTGCCGCCAATGGCCTCGAAGAGGTGGAGCAGACGTCGCTGATGATCCGGATGGACTATCTGTCGTTCGATGACTTCTGGCAGCCGATCGCAGCGGGCGAGGGACCGCTTGGCAAATATATCGGCGCGCTGGATCCCGGCCAGCGGGCGAAGATCGATGCGGCGGTCAGGGCCGCCTATCAGGCGGGCCAGCTGGATGGGCCGCGGTCGTTTGCGGCGGTTGCGTGGGCCTGTCGGGGTGTGGTTCCTGGGGCTTGAGAGGGCTGCCCCATTCGCTGCCCCCTCTGTTCTTGTCACAGCGATCCAGTGGTGCCGCGTCGGCGGCGCCGGCGCCGGAGACTCCCCATGTCCACCACAAGTCATTCACGGCGCGGACGCGCCGTGGCTGGATTTCTGTGACGGGCACAGAAATCACGGAGGGGAAGATACGCTCCGGAGCACTACAGCAATGGTGGCGAGAGGCTGCGCGATGCCGATACGGAAGTCAGGGGCAGACTCTGCGTGCAGTGCACGTCGAGCCCGAGCGTCGTGTTGCTTCAACGTCCGTTCGTCACACCACCGTCTCGCCGCCATCCACCACCAGGATCTGGCCCGTCATGTAGGAGGAGCGGTCGGAAACGAGGAAGAGGATCGACTCGGCGATCTCTTCGACGCTGGCCCAGCGGCCAAGCGGCACCTTCTCGCGAATGTAGGATTCGATCGCGCCGCGGCCGCCCATCTGGGCGATGAAGGGGTCGTTGAAGGGGGTGTCGACCCAGCCGGGGCAGAGCGCGTTGACGCGGATGCCGTGGCGGGCATAGTCGCCGGCCATCTGCTTGGTCATGGCGATGACGGCGTGTTTGGTGGTGGTATAGGCGATCATCTCGCGATCGTAGAGCACGCCGGATGAGGACGAGGTGTTGACGATGACGCCGCGGCTGGCGGCGCGCATCGACGGCATGACGAGGCGTGCCGCCATGAAATGGGCACGGACGTTCAAGTTCCAGGAGCGGTCGAAGCCGGCGACCTCGACTTCTTCGAGATCGCCCGCGACCTGGGCGCCGGCATGGTTGTGCAGGATGTCGATGCGGCCATGGCGGTAGAGGATATCGGCGATGCCATCGGAAAGGGCTGTGTCATCCGTCACGTCGATTGCCAGCGCCTCGGCGCTGCCGCCCTTTGCGGCGATCGCCTCGACGGCGGTCGATGCCGCCGCAAGGCTGCGGTCGACGACGACGACATGGGCGCCCTCGCGGGCCATGATGGCCGCACCCGCCTGACCGATCCCGGAGCCGGCTCCGGTCACGATCGCGACCCGGTCTTTCAGGATCATGGTTTCACTCCCCGGATTTTGTTTTCTTTTCCCGCATCAGGATGCGGGCGGTCAGGATCAGAAGCAGCGAGGCGACGAGCACCAGCGTCGCGATCGCGTTGATCTCGGGCGTCACGCCACGGCGGATCGAGGCAAAGACGTAGATCGGCAGCGTGGTCTTCGAGCCGGCGACGAAGAAGGCAATGATGAAATCGTCGAAGGAGAAGGTGAAGGCGAGAAGAAAGCCGGCGAGGATCGAGGGCAGGATTTGCGGCAGCACGATCGACCGGAAGGTGGTGAGCGGCGTCGCGTAGAGATCGCCTGATGCCTCGACGATGTCGCGGCCGAGGCTGGCGATGCGCGCCTTCACGATCATCGTCACCAGCGCCATCGAGAACAGACCGTGGGCGGCGATGATCGAGCCGTAGCCGAGCCCGAGCTGCGGCGGCTGCTCGCCGGGCCAGAGGGTGGCGAGCGCCGGATTGACGAAGGAGAAGACGGCGACGAGTGCCACCAGGGTCGCAATGCCGATGACGACGCCGGGAACGACGATGGCGGCCGCAAACAGTGCATCGAAGATCGCCCGGTTGCGCGGCGCCAGCCGCTCCATGCCAAGGGCTGCCATGGTGCCGAAGATCGCGGCGAGCGTGGCGCTGGTGAAGGCGATCAGCAGGCTGTTCTGGAGGGCAGAGATCAGAAAGGTGTTGCCGAGCGCCTTGCCGTACCAGGCGGTCGAAAAGCCGGTGAATTCGCTGGCGTTGCGCCCGGCGTTGAAGGAGAACAGCACGACCAGCGCGATCGGTGCGTAGAGGAAGAGATAGACGGAGGAGATGAAGGCGCGCATCAGACGAGATCCACCTGTCTTGTGCCGGCGACGCGGAAGGCGATGCGCATCGCCACCATCAGGATCACCACGACGACGGCAACCAGCGTGACGGCGATGGCCGAGCCAAAGGGCCAGTTTCGCGATTGCAGGAAGAGATCGACCAGCGCATTGCCGATGAAGAACACCTTGCCGCCGCCAAGCAGCTGCGGGATCAGGTATTCGCCAAGCAGCAGGATCGTCACCAGCGCCACGCCGGTCATCACGCCCGGCAGCGAGAGCGGCAGGGTGACGCCGAAGAAGGTCGAGACGGGTTTTGCGCCGAGATCGGCCGAGGCTTCAAGCAGCCGGCGATCGAGTTTTTCGAGGCTCACGTAGATCGGCATGATCATCAGCGGCAGGTAGCCGTAGACGATGCCGAGTAGCACCGCGCCTGGCGTGTTCAGCATCCTGACGTCCTCGATGCCGATCATCGAAAGCAAGTTGGGGATGCCGCGCGAGCCGAGGATGTACATCCAGGCATAGGTGCGCACGAGCAGGCTGGTCCAGAAGGGCACGACGACCAGCGACACCAGGATCAGCCGGTAGCGCGGATTGGCTTTGACCGCGAGGTAGTAGGCGACCGGATAGGCGATCAGCAGGCAGGCGAGCGCGCCGACGGGGGCCAGGATGAGGGTGTTCCAGAAGGCCGCCGCACGCGTCGGCAGGTTGGCGAACTGGGCAAAGGTGAAGGCCGCCTGATAGCCGCCTTCCGGTGCGCGCTCGCCGAACGCGAAGACCAGCATGGCGATGAAGGGCAGCACCAGGAAGATCATCAGCCAGGCGGCAGCCGGCGCCACCAGCGCCGCCGTCACCAGGTTCCTCTTCGTGTTCGTTGCCGCGGTCATGAAATGGTATCCGTTCGCGTTTCATTGGTAATTTCGGGCCGCATTCGCGCGGTGAGGGGAGCCCCTCATCCGGCCTGCCGGCCACCTTCTCCCCGCAGGCGGGGCGAAGGAGACATGTGGCGCCCGCTCGGTCCCTCACTTCCGACAGGGGCAAGGGCGGGGAGCTTGCAGCTTGTCCCTTCTCCCCGTCAGAACGGGGAGAAGGTGCCGGAAGGCGGATGAGGGGCAATTTCCTCACGGCGCAGTCGAAGGGGCGCTCCCTCGCTAGGAGACGCCAGCGTTCGATCAAGCCGACTTGAATCGCGCCATCAGTTCGGCGCGGCCGGGGTCGGTGAGGGTGACGGCGGCGCCGAATTCGAGCGGGGTCAGCGAAGCCTCGTCCGGATAGACGATCTTGTTGGAGGTGACGTCGACCGGAAGCAGCTTCATCACGCGGCTGTCGGTGGTCGGCGCGCCGTTGGCGATGTGCTCCTTCATCGCGTTTTCCGGCGCCATCAGGTAGTTGAGCAGCGCGTATCCGGCCGCCTTGTTGGCCGCACTCATCGGGATCGCGTAGAAATCCGACCAGATCTCGCCGCCATCCTTGCCGAGCACGAACTCGATTTCCGGCATGTCACGGTTGAGCTGGGCGCCGTCATTGGTCCAGCACATGGTCATCCAGGCGTCGGTGGCGCGCATCGACGGCTGGTAATCGCTGTTGATGGCGTAGAGGTGTGGCTTCACCTTGATCAGGAGTTCTTCGGCCTTGGCGAGTTCGTCCGGCTTGATCGAGTTGAAGGAGTAGCCGAGCGACACCAGCGCATTGCCGATGGTGGTGAGTTGGTAGTCGTGCACCATGGCGCGGCCGTCGGCCTCGGTCATGGCGATCTCGAAGAAGTCCTTCCAGCTCGTCACCGGCGTCTTGATCTTGCCCGAGTTCACCGCAATGCCGGTTGTCCCCCAGTTCTTCGGCACGGCATAGGTCTTGCCGTCGACGGTGCCTTCGTTGGTGAAGCGGGCGGTCTCGGTGGCGGCGTCGTAATTCGGCAGCTTGGACATATCGAGCTCATCGATGAGGCCGAGCTTCACATAGGTCGAGATCGTGTAGTTGGTCGGAACGAAGAGGTCCCAGCCGGTGCCGCCGGCCTGGAGTTTGGCGAGCATTTCCTCGTTGGAGCCGAAGACGTTGACTTCCACGGCGACACCGGTTGCCGCCTGGAAGGCTTCGAAGGTGGCGGGGTCATGGTAGTTCGGCCAGGTGGCGATCGACATCTGCGTGCCGAGGTCGCCGGCAAAGGCGGTGGAATTGAAAAGGCCCGGCTGGCGGGCGAGCACGGCGGTCGCAAGTCCGAGACCCGTGACGCCGAGGAAGTGGCGGCGGGTGACCGAGCCGCGCTTCAGGCGCATCAGTTCGTCCGAAAGCTGATCGGCGGTGATAGGGGCATTTTCTCTGTACCATTTGCTCATGACGCTGTTCCCTTTATCGTTTGACGTTCATGCGTAGGCGGCAGAACCGGCTTGTTGAGGCCGGGAATCAGGCTGGAAAGACGTGAAGCGCCTTCGGATCGAAGGCGAGGCCGACTTTTTCGCCGGGCTCGACCAGTTCGCTGTCGCCGAGCGCGCGGCGGTCGGCCGTGACGAGGAAATCGCCGAGCCCGTCGACCGCGACGGAGTATTCGACGGCTGACCCTAAGAAAATCCGGTGGGTGACGGTGCCGGCGAGCGCCTCAGTACTCGCTGCGCCATTGCGCGTCAGCCGGATCGCCTCGGGCCGGAGCGCCACGGTTGCCGCACCCTTTGTGCCGTTGACGGCAGAGGCGGAAAAGCGGGCGCCGTTGGCAAGGACGAGCGACGAAGCACCGTCGATGGTCGCATCGATGCGGTTGGTCTTGCCGACGAAATCGGCGACGAAGAGGCTGGCGGGCCTGTCGTAGATTTCCTGCGGCGAGCCGACCTGGACGATGCGGCCGGCATTCATGACGCAGACGAAATCGCTCATCGACAGCGCTTCTTCCTGGTCGTGGGTTACGAGCACGAAGGTGATGCCGAGCTCGCGCTGCAGCGTCTGCAGCTCGATCTGCATGGCGGTGCGCAGCTTCTTGTCGAGCGCTGCCAAGGGTTCGTCGAGCAAAAGCACCTTCGGCTTGTTGACGATGGCGCGGGCAAGCGCCACGCGCTGCTGCTGGCCGCCGGACATTTCGTGGATGCGGCGTTTGCCGAAACCGCCGAGCCGTACCATCTCCAGCGCCTCCTGGGCGCGGCGCGAAATCTCTGAGCTGGCGATCCGCGGCCGCATCTGCCTCAGGCCGTAGGAGACGTTGGCTTCGACGTCGAGATGGGGGAACAGCGCATAGTGCTGGAACACCATGTTGACCGGGCGGCGGTAGGCGGCAACGCCGTTCATCGGCTCGCCGCTGATGAACACCGTGCCTTCGCTCGGCTGCTCGAAGCCGCCGATCATGCGCAGGCATGTGGTCTTGCCGCAGCCGGACGGCCCGAGAAGCGCCATGAAGGCGCCGCGCGGCACTTGAAGATTGATGTCGGAAACGGCCGTCACGGCGCCATAACGTTTGGCGACCGAACGGAACTCGATGTCGTTCGTCGAAGCGGATGTCACGTCTGTTCCCTGCGGTTTGTTTCGGATGTCGCCATGATCTCCCATCCTGGCACTCCACCGTCATTGATACGCAGCGTAGTCACCGCGCGCCCTGCCGGTATATACCCCGAGAGAGGTATTTTCACGCAAGATGGCTTGTGTGAGGAGTATACCCTTGAAGCTGTTGGCATCGGCCGGGGGAGCGGTGTGAGCGTCGATCTCGAAGGACTTTTTCAGGTCATGGCGCCGCTGGTGACGGGCGCGCCGCTGGAGGACGAGGCCGTCGGCACCGCCTATCGGCAGCTGATGTCGAAACTTATGACCTTCGATTACGTGGTCGTCTTTGCCTATCGCGGCAAGGAACGGCCGATCGATCTCTACAGCACCTTCAACGCCCGGGATCATGTGCTTTTCGTCAGCCTTTACCAGGCGGGGCCCTATCTGCTCGACCCGTTCTACCACGCAGCGTCGAAGGGCGAGCCGGGGGTGTGGCGGATGCGGGAACTGGCGCCCGACCGCTTCTTTTCCTCGGAATACTACCGCACCTACTACGTCCAGACGGGGCTTGCGGAGGAGGTCGGCTTCTTCGTGCCGGTCGACGAGCAAATCACCGTCGTGCTGTCGCTGATGCGGCGCGAGGCGACCGGCACGTTCAGTGCTGCCGAGTTTGCACTTCTCAAAAAGGTCGAGCCGCTGGTCTCGGCGCTGGTGCGCCACCATTGGGCGGGTCTCGGTCGCCGCTTCGATGCGGCACTTGCCAAAACCGGGCGCAGCAAGCGCAAGGCGACGCATCCACCGGCCGATGGCGTCTGGCAGCATCTCAATCTCACCGATCGGGAGGCCGCAATCGTCGAGCTGGTGCTGCAGGGCCATTCGTCGGAATCGATCGGTCTCAGGCTTGGCATCTCCACCGGGACGGTCAAGGTTCACCGCCGCAACGTCTACCGCAAGCTCGGTATCTCCTCGCAGACGCAGTTGTTGTCGCTGTATCTACGGAACCTCGGGCAGTAAACGCTCGATCTCGCGCATCGCTGACGGTCCGTTGATCGGCCTCGCGCGACACCTTTTCCCGTTTCACCAGTTTACGGTTGCCGCTTTTGCCGGCCGTTGCTGCCCTTGCGTGCAGCCTTCGCGGTCTTTCAACCGGCTTTCCACAAACGTGATCGTTCGTCTTGTCGAACGCTATTGACAATTTTTTCACGCCATGAAATTTCTTTCATTAACGGATAAAAATATCACGCGGTGCAAAAAATATCATGCAGCGCAGCAAGAACCGGGTGGAGACGATGGCGATCGGCGGGACAGGTATTCGTGACGACGAGACCAGCATGGCGACGCGGGCGGCCTGGCTGCACTATGCCGGCGGCCTGACCCAGGCGGAGGTCGCCAAGCGCCTGGGCCTGACTTCGCTGAAAGCCCACCGGCTGATCATGAAGGCCAACCAGGAAGGGCTGGTGAAGGTCTATATCGACGGCGAAGTCTCCGAATGCGTCGAACTTGAGCAAGCGCTTTCGGCCCGCTACGGCCTCGACTATTGCGAGGTGGTGCCGGACTTCGACGCCGACGACCTGCCCTTGAAGGCGCTCGGCATTTCCGGCGCACAGTTTTTAAAGCGCGAGATCGAGCGCGGCGAAACGGCGCTGGTCGGCGTCGGCCATGGCCGCACGCTTGCGGCTTGCGTCGAATACCTGCCGCGTATGACAAGCGGCAACACCCGCTTCGTTTCGCTGCTCGGCGGCCTGACGCGCAAGTTTTCGGCCAATCCGCATGACGTGATCCACCGGCTTGCCGAACGCACCGGGGCGGAAGCCTATGTCATGCCGGTGCCGTTCTTCGCCAACACCGTCGAGGATCGCGATGTGCTCTTCAGCCAGCGCGGCGTGCGCGAGGTCTTCGATCTCGCCAAGACCGCCGATCTCCTGATGGTCGGCATCGGCACTGCCGTGCGCGAGGCGTCGCTGGTTTCGACCGGCATGATCGAGACCAGCGAGATCGAGGACATTCAGAAGGGTGGGGCGATGGGCGAACTGCTCGGCCACTTCTTCGACAAAGACGGCAGGCCGATCGAGACGACGCTGTCCGACCGCACTTTCACGCTTAGCCGAGAGGACCTGAAGAACCGCCGCACGGTCGCGGTCGCCGGCGGCAAGATCAAGGTGCCGGCGATCCGGGCGGTGCTTAGCAGCGGGCACTTGAGCGGCCTTATCACCGACGAGCGGACGGCACGGGCGCTTGCGGCCGACGGCGCATGAGGCGCTGAGACATCAGGAGCATAGGAGGGCAGGGAGGACTGCCATTCAGAGGCTCTAAAGGGAGGAATACCGGTGGGGTAGCCGGCAGTCGCAATCATACCCGCAACGGAGGAGAAGACGGATGTACGAGAAGGAGAAGGACCTCATCAGCGCATTCCTGCGTGGGGAGGTGGACCGCCGCGGCATGCTCAAGGGATTGGGCGCTGCAGGCCTGACCGTCGGCACGGCCGGCACGTTGTTCAACATGATGTCGACCCAGGCGCTTGCCGCCGATTTCGACTGGAAGGCGCATTCCGGCAAGAAACTGAAGCTGCTCTTGAACAAGCATCCCTACGCCGATGCGATGATTGCCAACCTGCAGACCTTCAAGGACCTGACCGGCATCGACGTCACCTATGACGTGTTCCCGGAAGACGTCTATTTCGACAAGGTGACGGCGGCGCTGTCGTCGGGTTCGGCCGAATACGATGCCTTCATGACCGGCGCCTACATGACCTGGACCTATGGTCCGGCCGGCTGGATCACCGACCTCAAGGAATGGATCAACGATCCGGCCAAGACCAACCCGCAATATGCCTGGGACGACTTCCTGCCGGGCGTGAAGAACTCCTGCGCCTGGAACGGCCAGCCGGGCGGGGCGCTCGGCTCCGACGACGCCAAGCAATGGTGCATTCCGTGGGGCTATGAGCAGAACAACCTGTCGTTCAACCAGGCCATGTTCGACAAGGCGGGTGTCGCCGTTCCGAAGAACCTCGACGAGCTTTCGGCGGCTGCCGCCAAGCTCACCAAGGACGTCGGCGGCGGTGTCTACGGCATCGGCGTGCGCGGTTCGCGCTCCTGGGCAACCATCCACCCGGGCTTCCTTTCGGGCTACGCCAACTTTGGCCAGAAGGACCTCAACGTTTCTGCCGACGGCAAGCTTTCGGCGGCAATGAACACGGCCGAATCCAAGGCCTTCCACGCCAAGTGGGTGTCGATGATCCAGGAAAGCGGCCCGAAGGACTGGTCGACCTACACCTGGTACCAGGTCGGCACCGATCTCGGCGCCGGCGCTTCCGCCATGATCTATGACGCCGACATCCTCGGCTACTTCATGAACGGCGGCGACAACAAGATGGCCGGCAAGCTTGCCTACGCGCCGTTCGCGGCCAACCCGGCAGCGTCCGCCCCGACGCCGAACATCTGGATCTGGTCGCTCGCCATGTCCAACTTTTCCAAGGACAAGGACGCGACCTGGTACTTCCTGCAATGGGCGACCGGTCTCGAGCACGCGATCTTCGGCGCGACGAAGATGGACTTCGTCAACCCGGTCCGCGCCTCGGTCTGGAAGGATGAGATGTTCCGCGAGCGGCTGAACAAGAGCTATCCGGGTTATGTGGAAATGCACGACGTCTCGGCGCCGGGCGCAAAGATCCACTTTACCGCGCAGCCCCTGTTCTTCGACGTCACGACCGAATGGGCGTCGACGCTGCAGAAGATGGTCGCCAAGCAGGTGCCGGTCGATGAAGGTCTCGACCAGCTTGCAGAAAGCATCAACCGCCAGCTCCAAGAGGCGGGTCTCGGCTGATAGGCCTCCCAAGCGATCCCCGGCGCGGACAAGCGCCGGGGATCCCGAGATGCCGACAGCAATCGGCCTGTGGCGACCCGCTTGAGGTCGCACCGCAATCAACCTGAGATGCCGAGGAACTGGCGCGGTGCCGATAGGTCCCCGCGTGCCGCGTGCTCTTTAAAGACTTCAGGAACGGAGCTCGACATGGCTTCAACAGAAACCCTCAAGAGACCAGCCTCCGGTTTCAGGATCAGCAGGAAGATGCTTCCCTATGTGCTGAGCCTGCCGGCGCTGCTTGTCTGCATCGGCATCCTCATCCCGTTCTTTACGGCGGTGGTCTATTCCTTCCAGCGCTATAGGCTGAGCCAGCCCTGGGCGCGCCAGTTCAACTGGGGCGAAAACTACCTCAACTTCATTACCGACCCGGCCTTCTGGAACACGCTGAAAGTGTCGCTGCTCTATGCCGGCCTCACCGTGACGCTTGAGCTGCTGCTGGGTCTCGGCATTGCGCTGCTTCTGCAGCGGCGTTCGACGGTCAACAACTTCATCTCGATCATGCTGCTTCTGCCGCTGATGATTGCGCCGGCGCTCGCCGCCTTGATGTGGAAGCTGATGACCAATCCGAGCTTCGGTATCCTCAGCTATCTCGCAAGCCTCATCGGGCTTCATGATTTCCGCTGGGCGTCCTCGCCGGACACAGCACTTCTGACCGTCGTTCTCGTCGACATCTGGGTCTACACCCCGTTCATCATGATCCTGCTTCTGGCGGGTCTGCGCTCTCTGCCGACGCAGCCCTTCGAGGCGGCGGCTCTTGACGGTGTGCCGCGCAGCTTCGTCTTCTTCCGCATCACCCTGCCGATGTTGACGCCCTACATCCTGACGGCGACGCTTTTCCGGCTGCTCGACAGTATCCAGCAGTTCGACATCATCTACGCGATGACGCAAGGCGGGCCTGGCAACACGCTCACCGTCTTCCAGGTCGAGGCCTATCTCAACTTCTTCCAGTCGACCAATGTCGGCCGTTCGGCAGCGCTTCTGATCATCCTGTGGGCGATCACCTACACGCTGTCCAACGTCTTCATCAAGAACTGGCTGCGGCTGCGCGAACGCGCTCGCGGCGAAGCTTAAAGGAGGGACCGATGGAAACCATGTCTCCGCTCGAACGGACTTTACGCGGTCTCGCCCTCACGCTCGTCGTCGTCTTCTTCATGTTCCCGATCTTCTGGATCTTCCTGATGTCGTTCCAGACGAACGAGACGATCCTGGCGATCCCGCCGTCTGTCGTGTTCTCACCCACCTTGTCGAATTATGCGGCGCTGATCACCGGCAAGCTGCAGACGGCAGCCGGCACGCTCGACATCGCCTTCATGAGCAATCTCGGTAACTCGATCTTCCTGTCGGTCGCCTCGGTCGCCGTGGCGTTGGTGCTTGGCGTGCCCGCGGCCTATGCTTTCGCCCGCCACAAGTTCAAGGGGTCGGAAGACATCGCGTTCACGCTGCTCTCCTTCCGCTTCGCGCCGCCGCTCTTGGTGCTGCTGCCGCTGACGCAGTATTTCCAGTGGCTCGGCCTTTCCAACACCTACTTCGGGCTGATCTGGGTCTACCAGCTGATCTGCCTGCCGCTGATCCTCTGGATCGTGCGCGGCTACTTCGAGGATATCTCGGCCGACGTCGAATATGCCTATCGCATCGCCGGCCATTCCTGGTTTGCGACCTTCCGCAAGATCGCGCTGCCGCTGGCCGGTCCCGGCATTGCCGCTGCCGGCCTGCTCGCCTTCATCTTTGCCTGGAACAACTTCGTCTTCGCACTGGTGCTGGCGTCCGCCGACAAACAGCCGGTGACAGTGGGAGCACTTGCCTTCGTCACGTCCTCGGGCATCCAATACGGGCAGATCGCCGCGGCCATCGTGCTTTCGGTCACGCCGACGCTCGCACTTGCACTCTACGCCCAGCGCTACCTCGTCGAAGGCCTGTCGCTCGGCGCGGTGAAAGGGTAACTCATGACCACGCTGCAACTGAAGAACATCGTCAAGCGCTACAAGAGCCAGACGGTTCTCGACGACCTGACGCTTGATGTCGCCGATGGCGAGCGGCTGGTACTCTTTGGCCCCTCCGGCGCCGGCAAGACCGTGCTCTTGCGCCTGGTCGCCGGCGTCATCGAGCCGGACGCGGGCCGGGTGCTGATCGGCGGCGAGGACATGACCGATGTCGATGCCGAACATCGCGGCGTCGGCATGGCGTTCCAGAACTTCGCGCTGTTTCCGCACATGAGCGCGTTTGACAATATCGCAAGCCCGCTGACGGCGACGCGGTCGTCGAAGGAGAAGATTGCCGCTGGCGTGCAGAAGGTGGCGAAGCTCCTGAAGATCGACCACGTGCTCAGCCACCACCCGAAGGCGCTTTCGAACGGCCAGAAGCAGAGGACGGCCCTTGCCCGCGCGCTGGTCGGCTCGCCGCCGCTGCTTCTGCTTGATGATCCCTTGCGCAACGTCGACGCCAAGCTGCGTTTCGAGATGCGGCTGGAACTGCCACGGCTGCTTGCAGCACAGGGCGCAACCGTCGTCTACGTTACCCAGGACTACAAGGAAGCGATGGCGCTCGGTGACCGGATCGCGGTCATGGCCGCAGGCCGCATCCGCCAGATCGGCACGCCGCAACAGATCTACAACGCGCCCGCCGATATCGAGATTGCCCGGCTCTTCGGCGACCCGACGATCAACCTGCTCGATGTCACGCCGCAGCGCGGCGGTGAGGGGGTGTTCGTCGAGCTTTCCAACGTTCGGGTTCGGCTCGCCGATTATGGCGCCGATGTCGTCGGCCGTGAGTGCGTTCTCGGGCTTCGCCCGGAAGCAATCAGCTTCGTCGATGCCGCAGCACCCGGCGCGATTCCCGTCACGGTCGAGGCGGAAACGCCGCTCAACGAAAAGACGGTGACGCTGGCTCTGACGGCGCGGGGCCGCGAAATCCTGGTGTCGCGCCCGGCCGGAACGCCTGGCCCGAGCGCAGGACCGGCCCATATTGCCGTCAACGGCGCGCAGGCCTTCCTCTTCGACCGGGCGAGCGGCACTCTTTTGCCGCGCGCCGACATCGCAGCCAAGCGCAATGGAGAAGCGGCATGAGTGATACGGCCCTTCTGATCAAGGACGTCGACAAGTTCTACGGCCCCGTCGACTTCGGCGTGCATGCCGTGAAGAAGCTGAACATGGATGTGCAAAAGGGCGAGATCATCGCGCTGCTCGGCTCGTCCGGCTGCGGCAAGACCTCGACCTTGCGCATGATCGCCGGCTTCGAGGCGGTGTCGCGCGGCACCATCTCGCTCGCGGGACGGCCGGTGCAGACCCTGCCGCCGGTGCGCCGCAACGTCGCCATGGCGTTCGAGGGCTATTCGCTCTATCCGCCGCTGACGGTGCGCGAAAACATCGCCTTCGCGCTCAAGGCTTCGAAGCTCTCGCAGAGCGTCGTCGACGAGAAGGTGGCGGGTATCGCCAAGCTTCTGGAAATCGAGGACATTCTCGGGCGTTACCCGAGCTCGATCTCCGGCGGCCAGCAGCAGCGCGCCTCGCTCGGCCGGGCGCTGATCCGCGATGCCAACCTGCACCTGCTCGACGAGCCGATGGGGCAGCTCGAGCCGCAGCTGCGGGCACTTTTGCGCGGCCGCATCAAGCACTTCATCAAGGAGCGCGGGCTGACGGCGATCCTCGTTACCCACGACCAGACGGAAGCCAATGCGCTTGCCGACCGCATCGCGGTCATGGAAGGCGGAGTGCTGCAGCAATTCGACACGCCGCAGAAGATCAAGGAGCGGCCGGCCAATCTCTTCACCGGCACCTTCGTCGGCGAGCCACCGATGAACGTCTTCGAGGCGAGTGTCACCGGTTCCGAAAGCAGGATGGCCTTCGGCCTCAAGGACGGCGTGCGGCTCGAATATCCGGCCTCGGATTTTTCGCATGCGGTGCGTGACGAACTCATCAAGCGGCAGAAGGTGGTGCTCGGCATCCGCCCCTATTCGGTGCGTCGCAGCGCCGATGGCGTGACCGGCCGCGTCGCCGTCAACCAGTGGCTCGGCGACCAGACCCATATCGCCGCCGACTTTGCCGGTGGCACCATGGTGCTGGTCGAGCACGACCGCACCGAGCTCGATGTCGGCCAGCCGATCGGCATCCATCTCGACCCGTCGAGCCTGCACGTCTTCGATGGCGAGAGCGGCCGGGCGATCAGCCATGGACAGGAGCTCGCCTGATGCGGGACATCCTCATCGGCATCGATGCGGGAACCTCGGTCATCAAGTCGGTGGCCTTCGATCTCGCCGGCCGGCAGCTTGGCATGGCCGCCTTGCCGAACGCCTATGAGGCGGCCGGCCGTGCCGGCAGCGTCCAGGATCTGGAGCGCACCTGGGCCGATGCGGCGACCACGCTGAAGCAACTGTCGGAGAAGATCGATAACCTCGCCGGCCGTGTCGCCGCAATCGCGGTGACCGGGCAGGGTGATGGCACCTGGATGATCGACCGGGACGGGGCGCCTGTCGGCAAGGGCTGGCTCTGGCTCGATGCGCGCGCCGGCGAGACGGTCGAGCGGCTGCGCGGCGACAGCGGCGACGTCGCCCGCTTTGAAAGCACCGGCTCAGGCCTTGCCGCCTGCCAGCAGGGGCCGCAACTTCGCTGGATGAGCGACCATGCGCCGGAGATGCTCTCAGGCGTCGCTACCACCTTCCACTGCAAGGACTGGCTCTATTTCAGGCTGACCGGCAAGCGCGCCACCGATCCCTCCGAGGCCAATTTCAGTTTCGGCAATTTCCGCACCCGCAGCTACAGCGACGACGTCATCGCCTTCCTCGGCCTCGAAAAGCTGAAGCATGTGCTGCCCGAGATCGTCGATGGCGCCACCACCCATCACCTGCTTTCCGGCGAAGCGGCGAAGGCCACGGGCCTCACCGAGGGAACGCCCATCGTACTCGGTTACGTCGACGTCGTCTGCACGGCGCTTGGGGCAGGGCTCTACGATCCGGGCACCGACACCGGCTGCTCGATCATCGGTTCGACCGGCATGCACATGCGGCTTGCCAATGGCGCCGACGACGTGCGGCTCAACCGCGATCTCACCGGCTACACCATGTGCATGCCGATCCCCGGCGCCTATGCGCAGATGCAGTCGAACATGGCGGCGACGCTCAACATCGACTGGATCCTGTCGGTGGCGTCGGGGCTACTGAAAGGCATGGGTGTCGAGAAATCGAAGAGCGAGCTGCTTACCCATGTCGACGGCTGGCTGGCGGATGCGAAGGACACGTCGCTGATCTTCCAGCCCTATATCTCGGAGGCCGGCGAGCGCGGGCCCTTCGTCGATGCCTCGGCGCGCGCGTCCTTCGTCGGGCTCTCGGTCAGCCATGGCTTTCCCGACATGGTGAAGGCGGTGTTCGACGGCCTCGCCATGGCCGCGCGCGATTGCTACGCCGAGATGGGGCCGTTGCCCGGCCGCATCCGGCTGACGGGCGGCGCTGCGCGTAGCGCTTCGCTGCGCCGTATCCTCGGTGCCGCCCTTGGCGCCAGCGTGCAGACGAGCGAGCGGGAAGAGGCGGGTGCGGCGGGTGCCGCCATGATCGCCGCCGTTTCGCTCGGCATCTATCCCTCGATGGCCGATTGCCTCGGTGAATGGGTCGCCCCCTATCAACGCCCGGCGGAGGCGCCTGACCCGGCGCTAGCCCAACGCTTCGAAGAACTTTTCCCCGCCTACAAGCAGTCGCGCACAGCGCTCAGGCCCGTCTGGCACGCACTCTCCCAAGGTGCAGCCGCGGGACACCAACAGGAAAGACCGAAATGAAGAAGATAGCCATTATCGGCGACCGGTTCATGCTGCCGGACGTGTTTCGCGACAAGATCGTCGAGGCGACCGGCAACGGCCATGACATCCGCACGCTCGAACTGCCCTGGCCTGACGTGCCGATGGAGCACGGTTATGCCGTCGAGGGCATGGACGGGCTGAAAGAATATCTCGGCACGCCCGACGAGATCGTCGAGTTCGTCGGCGACGCCGAGATCCTGGTGACGCAGCTGGCGCCGCTGTCGCGCGGCATGCTTCAGGCGCTGCCCGGGTTGAAGCTGGTCGCCGTGTCGCGCGGCGGTCCGGTCAACATCGACATGGGGGCGGCGAGGGATGCCGGCGTGCGCGTCGTCAACACGCCCGGCCGCAACGCAAACGCCGTCGCCGAATTCACGCTTGGCGCCATCCTTGCCGAGACACGGCTGATCCGCACCGGCCACGAGGCCCTGCGCAAGGGCGAATGGCGCGGCGATCTCTACCGCGCCGACCGCACCGGCCGCGAGCTCTGCGAAATGACCGTCGGCGTCATCGGCTACGGCAATATTGGCACCAAGGTGGTGCGCCTCCTGCGCGCCTTCGGGACCAAGGTGCTGGTGCACGACCCTTACGTGCAGCTCTCGGCCGACGATCTCAACGCCGGCGTCGAGCAGGTCTCGCTTGATGCCCTGCTTTCCCGCTCAGACGTGGTGACCTTGCACCCGCGCGTGACCGAAGAGACGCGCAACATGATGAACGCCGAGACCTTTGCGAAGATGAAACCCGGCGCGATCTTCGTGAACACGGCGCGCGGGCCGCTCTGCGATTACGACGCGCTCTACGAGAACCTGGTCAGCGGACATCTGTCTGCGGCGATGCTCGAAACCTTTTCGGTCGAGCCGGTGCCGGAGGACTGGCCGCTGCTGCAACTGCCGAACGTGACGCTGACGCCGCATATCGCCGGCGCCTCGGTGCGCACCGTCACTTACGCGGCCGAAATGGCGGCCGAGGAAGTGCGCCGCTACATCGCCGGCCTGCCGCCGGTCAATCCGTGCTGATGACAGGAGAGGCGACGGTGAGTTCCGAGACCGGAATATACGATCTGTTCGTCGTCGGCGGCGGCGTCAATGGCGCGGGCATTGCGCGCGATGCCGCCGGGCGCGGGCTTTCGGTGCTTCTCTGCGAAAAGGACGATCTGGCGCAAGGAACCAGCTCGCGCTCTGGCAAGCTGGTGCATGGCGGCCTGCGGTATCTCGAATATTATGAGTTCCGGCTGGTGCGCGAGGCGCTGATCGAGCGCGAGGTGCTGCTGCAGTCCGCCCCGCACATCATCTGGCCGATGCGCTTCGTGCTGCCGCACAACCCGGCGGACCGGCCGGCCTGGCTCGTGCGGCTTGGGCTCTTCCTCTATGACCATCTTGGCGGCCGCAAGCGGCTGCCGGGTACCCGCAGCCTCGACCTTGCGACCGCACCCGAGGGCGCGCCGATCAAGCGCGAATACCGCAAGGCGTTCGAGTATTCCGACTGTTGGGTGGACGACGCCCGGCTGGTGGTCTTGAACGCGCTCGATGCTCGGGATCGCGGCGCCCGGGTTTTGACGCGCACCGCCTGCAGCTCCATCCGCCGCCGCGACGGGCTGTGGTCGATCGAGATGACCGACACCCGCACCGGCGCAAAGACCGAGGCCAAGGCGCGATGCGTCGTCAACACCGCGGGCCCCTGGGTCAACGATGTCATCGGCCGGATCGGGGGCTTGAACTCCGCCCGCAGCGTGCGCCTGGTCAAAGGCAGCCACATCGTCGTGCCGAAATTCTGGGAGGGGCGGCAGGCCTATCTGGTGCAGAACCCGGACAAGCGGGTGATCTTCATCAACCCCTACCAGAATGACCTGGCGCTGATCGGCACGACGGACATCCCCTATGAGGGGCGCCCTGAGGACGTGGCGGCGGATGACAACGAAATCGCCTATCTCCTGAAATCGGTGAACCGCTACTTCAAGCAGCAGCTGACGTCAGACGATATCGTCTACAGCTTCTCCGGCGTGCGCCCGCTCTACGACGACAACGCCGAGAACCCGTCGGCCGTGACCCGCGACTACATTTTCGAGGTCGATGCTGCCGACAACCAGGCGCCGCTGCTTTCGGTTTTCGGCGGCAAGATCACCACGTTCCGCAAGCTTTCCGAGCATGCGCTGGAGCGGTTGAAGCCGTTCTTCCCGCGCATGGGGCCGGCCTGGACAGCAAAGTCCCACCTGCCGGGCGGTGACATGGCGGATGCAGATTTCGAACAGTTCCTGGGGGAACTCAAGGCGCGCTATCGCTGGCTGCCGGGTGAACTCGCAAAGCACTATGCGCGGCTCTACGGCACGCGGACGCACACGTTGCTTGCCGGCGCCACGGCCGTCGAAGATCTCGGCCCGGCCTTCGGCCCACACCTTTGCGAGCGCGAGGCGCGCTTTCTCATCGACACCGAATGGGCACTGACGGCGGACGACATTCTCGATCGCCGCACCAAGCACGGCCTGCACATGACATCAGCCGAACGGCAGGCCTTTACCCATTGGCTGGAACGCCAGCAGCAAGCGGCCTGAAGGAGAGCGGATGCGTAGCCTGGAATTCGAAGCGCTTCTCGACCTTTCAGCCCGCGTCGGGGCGGACCCGCTTTTGGTGCAGGGCGCGGGCGGCAACACCTCGATCAAGGAGGGCGGCACGCTCTGGATCAAGGCCTCAGGTCTGTGGCTGGCACAGGCGCGCCAGCGCGACGTGATGGTGCCGGTGGCGCTCGACGACTTGCTCGACGCGCTCGAACGCGGCGACCCGGCGACGGAGAAGGCCCAGGACTTCGTGATCGCCGAGCGCAACCCTTCGGGCCTGCGCCCCTCGATCGAGACGACGGTGCATGCGCTGATGCCGCAGAAGGTGGTGGTGCATGTCCACTGCGTCGAGACGATTGCGACGGCGGTGCAGACCAATGGTGCTGCGATCGTTGCAGAGCGGCTTGCCGGATTTCCCCATGTCTTCGTGCCCTATGCACGGCCGGGACTGCCGCTCGCGCGCGCGATCGCCGAGCGCTTGCAGGACAACACCTCGGTGCTCGTTCTCGGCAATCATGGCCTCGTCGTCGCCGCCAACAACGTCATCGATGCGGCGATCCTCCTGACGGACGTTACCCGTCGGCTGACGGGCGCGCGCCGGCCGGCACCGGCGGCCGACCTTGTTTCGCTCGGCCGCCTTGCCGTCGATAGCGATTACCGGCTGCCGGAGGATGTGAGCCTCCATGCGGTCGCAGCCGATCTCGACAGCTGCCGGCTTGCGGCCGGCGGCAGCCTCTACCCTGATCATGTGATCTTCCTCGGCAAGGGCGTCGTGGTTGCCGCACCCGGCGAGACGGCGCTGACGATCGAGGCGAAACGACGTGCGGCTGGCGAGAGCCTGCCGCCGCTTCTGCTTTTCCCCGGCAAGGGCGTGCTGGTGCAGAAGGAGATTTCCGCCGGTGCCTTCGCGATGGCGCGCTGCCTTGCCGACGTGACAGCCCGCATCCCGACGGATGCCCGGCTGCGTTACCTCACGGAAGCTGAAAATGCCGAGCTTCTCGGCTGGGATGCGGAAAAATACCGCCAGCAGCTCAACCGCGCCGGACAGGTGCTGCAATGAACCGCAGTAAGCTGGTTATCGGTATCGATATCGGCACGTCGGGTGCACGGGCGGTCGCCATGGCCGAGGATGGCACGGTCGTCGCGACGGGTGCAGCAAAACTCGCGTCCCATAGCGACGATCACCGCGACCCGATCGGCTGGTGGAAGGCCGTGCAGGCAGCGCTTGTCGAGACGCTTGGGGGTATCGACCGCCAGAACGTTGTGGCGCTTTCGATCGACGGCACGTCCGGCACGATGCTGCCGGTCGATGAGAAGGGCGCGCCGCTGGCTGTGCCGATGATGTACAACGATACGGTCGCCGACCGCGCGTTTCTCGATGCGATCGCCGCCCATGCACCGCGCGAAAGCGCTGCCCATGGCGCCACGTCAGGCCTTGCCAAGCTTCTTGTCTTCCAGTCGCTGCCGGGTATTTTTCGCGTCATCCATCAGGCAGACTGGCTCGCCGGACATTTCACCGGGCTCTACGACGTCTCCGACGAAAACAATGCACTGAAGACCGGCTACGATCCTGTGTCGCGGTCGTGGCCGGAGTGGATCGAGAAAACAGGCGCGCGTGTCGATCTGCTGCCGAACGTGCTGCCCGCCGGCACTCCGGTCGCGACGATCAGTCCTATGGCGGCCGAAGCCTTTGGTCTTTCGGATGATGTGGTGGTCGTTGCCGGCACTACGGACGGGTGTGCGTCTTTCCTTGCAACGGGCGCCGACCAGCCGGGCGACGGCGTCAGCGCGCTCGGCACGACACTGACGGTAAAAATGCTCTCCGACCGTCCGCTGTTTGCCCCGGAATACGGGCTCTACAGCCACCGGATCGGCGAGATGTGGTTGGCCGGTGGTGCGTCGAACACCGGCGGCGTGGTGCTCGCCGAACATTTTTCGCCGGAGCGGATCGCCGCATTGTCTGGCGAGATCGATCCGGACGTCGAGACCGGGCTCGACTATTATCCGCTGGTCAGGCCCGGCGAGCGCTTTCCCATCGCCGACCCGGATCTTGCGCCGCGCATGAGCCCGCGGCCCGCTGACGATGCGTCCTTCCTCAAGGCGATCTTTGAGGGCATCGCCGGCGTCGAGAGCCTTGCTTACCAGCGCCTGACCGCTCTTGGCGGACCGGCGCTCCAGTCGCTGCGCAGCGTCGGCGGCGGTGCGAAAAATACGGCCTGGACTGCGATCCGTTCACGCAAGCTGCGCGTGCCATTCCTGCCCGTGATTTCCGAGGAGGCCGCCGCCGGTACGGCGCGGCTTGCTCTTTCGGGCGCAAGAAAGGCAGGTGTGCTGTGACGATCGCGCATGTGATAGAGGGGCTTGCAGCGGTCGCCGACCGCTACGATGCGTTCCTGATCGATCAGTATGGTGTGCTCCGGGATGGGCGTGGACCCTATCCGGGGGCTGCCGAAACACTGGTGAGGCTTAAGCAGGCGGGCAAGCGCGTCATCATCCTCTCCAATTCCGGAAAACGCTCCGCGGAAAATGATCGTCGCCTCGTCGATCTCGGCTTTGCCGCCGGCAGCTGGGACTGGTTCCTGACCTCGGGCGAAGTGGCCTGGCAGATTTTGAAACGAGAGAGCGGGGCAGGTGGCGGCTCGCCACGCAAATGCCTGCTGATCAGCCGTGACGGTGATCTATCGCCGATGTCGGGGCTTAATCTTCAACGCGCCGAAAACGGCGCGGAGGCCGACATCGTGCTTTTGGCCGGCAGCGAGGGCGACCTCTATCCGCTCTCTCACTACGAGGCGCTGCTGGCGCCGGCGGCCAAGCGCGGCGTTCCCTGCCTCTGCACCAATCCCGACAAGGTGATGCTGACGAAGACCGGGAACGCTTTTGCCGCCGGGCGCATCGCCGAGCTTTACGAAGAACTTGGCGGTAGCGTGCGCTGGATCGGCAAGCCTTTCGCCGACATCTACGCCTCCGCGCTCGATTTTCTCGGCAATCCCGATCCGACACGGGTCTTGGCGATCGGCGACAGCATCGAGCACGATATTGCCGGGGCCGCGACTGCCAGCCTTCATTCTGTGCTGGTGACGACCGGGATCCTGGAGCAGGCCTCCGACGCGGAGCGCCACAAGCTCTTTGCCGAGCACGGCGCCAGCCCAGACTTCATCCTTCCGAAATTTCTCTGGTAGCCAGGAGTAAGGTCGTGGCCTTCACGCTGTCGCTCAACACCAATCCGCTGGTCAACCGCTTCGCCGAGCCCGACGACCTGATCGACACGATCGCCGAGAAGATCCGCATCGGCTACGTGCAGTTGACCCATGAATTCGTCAATCCGGGCTGGCCGGCCGCGACAATTGCCAAGAGCGTCCGACAGTTTCGAAAGGCGCTCAATCGTACCGGCGTCAAGATCACCTCGGGCATGACCGGGCCCTATGGCCGGCTCAACCATTTCGGCCATCCGGACCCGGACGTCAGGCGCTATTATGTCGACTGGTTCAAGACCTTCGCCGATATCTCCGCCGAGCTTGGCGCCGCAGGCATGGGCACGCAGTTCGCGATCTTCACGCTGAAGGACTACGACGATCCGGCGCGCCGCGAGGAGATGATGCGGATCGCCATCGATTGCTGGCGCGAGGTGGCCGAACACGGCAAGGCGGCGGGGCTTTCCTATGTCTTCTGGGAGCCGATGTCGGTCGGTCGCGAATTCGGCCACACGATCGAGGAATGCCGGACGCTTGATCGAAGGCTGGCCGATGCCGAACTGCCGATCCCGATGAAGATGATGGTCGACATCGACCATGGCGACGTCACCTCCGACAACCCCGACGACATCGACCCCTATGCCTGGGCGGGCGCCTTTCCGGAGCGATCGCCGATCATCCACATCAAGCAGTCCTCGATGAACAAGGGTGGCCATTGGCCCTTTACCGCCGCCTACAACCGGGACGGCCGTATCACGCCGGAAAAGCTCATTGGCGCGGTCCGGGCCGGAGGCGGTACCGACAACGAGATCTGCCTGGAGCTTTCCTTCCGCGAGCGCGAGCCGACTGATCACAACGTCGTCGAGATGATCCGGGAGTCGGTGGAATTCTGGGAGCCGCATATAGACACAGGTTTCAATCACCCACAAAAATCACATTGAAAGATCACAAAATCACACAACAGAAATTGAAATATCACAAATAGGTGTTATCTTCTCACGGTGAGCGCGGCTGAGGCTGCGCGCGATCGGGGCCGAGACGATGAAGCCGGAAGACAGGCGACAGGCGATCATGGATGTGCTGATGGAGGCCGGAACGGCGTCCGTCGAAGACCTGTCCTTGCGTTTCGGCGTCAGCAAGATGACGGTGCATCGCGATCTCGACGACCTCGAGCAGGCGGGGTTGCTGCGCAAGGTGCATGGCGGCGCCTCGATCCAGTCGAGCCCGCAATTCGAAAGCGACTTCCGCTATCGCGAGAAGATCGCGACCGCCGAAAAGCGCCGGATCGCCGAACACGCGGCGTCGCTGATCGAGCCGGGGCAGAGCATCCTGATCGACGACAGCTCGACGACGGGCGCGATCGCCGACTGCATCCGCGACATTCGCCCCTTGACCGTCATCACCAACAATCTCGGTGTGATCACCAGTCTTTCGGGTGCTGCGGGCATCAACGTGATCGCGCTCGGCGGGCAGTACAGCAAGAAGTTCAACGGCTTCTTCGGCATCGTCACCGACGAGGCGCTCAGGTCGCTGCGCGTCGATATCGCCTTCCTGTCGAGCTCGGCGATCGAGGGCACGACGGCCTTCCACCAGGACCAGGAAGTGGTGCAGGCCAAGCGCCTGATGGTGAGGGCGGCCAAGCGCAAATATCTGCTGGTCGATCACGACAAATTCGGGCGCTCGGCGCTGCACTTCCTGACCGGGCTCGATGCCTTCGACGCGGTGCTGACCGGCGCGGAAGTTTCAGCCGAGCACGCAGCGCCACTCGAAGAGGCGGGCGTGCGGCTGGTCAGGATCGACAATTCCAAGGAGAAAGCATGAGTAAGTCCGCACTCTGGGTCGGCACCAGCTGGAAGATGAACAAGACGATCGCTGAGGCGATAGCCTTTGCCGACGGGCTTGCGGCTGCCGACGCGTCGCGCGACGACCGCATCCAGCGCTTCGTCATTCCGCCGTTTACGGCGGTGCGTGAGGTAAAGGCACGGCTTTCCGGAACCAGCGTCAAGGTCGGTGCGCAGAACATGCACTGGGACGATGCTGGCGCGTGGACCGGCGAAGTGTCGCCGCTGATGCTTAGAGATTGCAACCTCGACGTGGTCGAGCTTGGCCACAGCGAACGTCGCGAGCATTTCGGCGAGACCGATCGCACCGTCGGCCTGAAGACGGCGGCCGCCGTACGTCACGGCCTGGTGCCGCTGATCTGCATCGGCGAGACGCTTGCCGAGCGCGAGGCGGGCGAGGCGGACCAGGTGCTGAAGCGCCAGGTCGAGGGCGCGCTTAAGCTTCTCGAAGGCGAGGCGAAGGCGGCGACGATCCTGCTTGCCTACGAGCCGGTCTGGGCGATCGGCGTCAACGGCATTCCGGCGACGTCGGACTATGCGAACGAGCGCCACAAGCGCATCGCAGACGTGGCGGAAGCCGCCCTCGGCCGACGTGTGCCGGTGCTCTACGGCGGCAGCGTCAATCCCGGCAATTGCGAAGAACTGATCGCGGAGACGCATATCGACGGCCTGTTCATCGGTCGCTCCGCCTGGGACGTCACTGGTTATCTCGACATTCTGCAGCGTGTTTCAAAGGCGATCTGAGCCTGTCGCGCGGCAGTTCATGAGGAATGGAAAGGAACAATCATGAAGATTGCAATCGGGGCAGACAGCGCCGGCAAGCCCCTGCTGGACGTCATCGCGGCCCATCTCGCGGGCCGGGCCGACGTCGAGGTCGTGGACCTCAGCCAGTCCGGCTTTTACGCCGATCTCGCGCAGAAGCTGGCGCAGACGATCGTCGAGGGTGAAAACCAGCGCGGCATCCTCTTCTGCGGTACCGGCATCGGCGTGTGCATATCCGCCAACAAGGTGCCGGGCATCCGCGCAGCGCTGACGCACGACACCTATTCGGCCGAGCGTGCCGCCAAGTCGAACAACGCCCAGATCATCACCATGGGCGCCCGCGTTATCGGGCCGGAACTGGCCAAGTCGATCGTCGACACCTGGATTGCATCGGAGTTCGACCCGAACGGACCTTCGGCCGGCAACGTCGATGCGATCGACCGGCTCGACGCGGCTAAAGCCTGACATCAGAATTCGCGACGCCCGTTGATCCTCCCTCAGGCATCGTGACGACACGCCCGGCAGAAATGCCGGGCGTTTTTATTGGGACCATCGCCCCGTCTTGACGAATATTCTGCAAATATTTGAATATGCTTGCGGATCGTCAAAATGGGGCGTCACCGCATGAGCGAAACTACCTCGACTGAGCCGCATCCGGGCAGCCATCACCACGTGGCGCGCATGAGTGGCCGCGATACGCACGAACATCACCGGACGGCGACGACACTCGAGCTGCTGTTCGACCTTACCTTCGTCATCGCCTTCAGCCTGGCCGCATCCCAGCTCGCGCATCTCTTCGCCGAGGGACATTTCGGCCCCGGCCTGATCGGCTTCGGCTTTGCCGCCTTCGCCATCTGCTGGGCCTGGATCAATTTCAGCTGGTTTGCATCGGCCTACGACACCGACGACTGGATCTACCGCAGCGTCACCATGGTGCAGATGGTGGGCGTGCTGATCCTGGCGATCGGCCTGCCGCCGATGTTCGAGTCGATCGACAAGGGCGAGCATTTGAACAACGGCGTCATGGTGCTCGGCTATGTGGTCATGCGCGTGGCGATGGTCTTCCAGTGGCTGCGAGCAAGCCGCCAGGATCCGGCGCGGCGCGAGGCCTGCATGGCCTATGTGAAAGCGATCAGCGTCGCCCAGCTTGGCTGGATCGTGCTGATCTTCTTCGATTTCTCGCTGGCCGTGACTTTCGCCATGGTCGTCGCGCTGACGGCAATCGAGATGCTCGGTCCCTATGTTGCCGAGATGCGCTATGGCGGCACGCCCTGGCATGCGCATCACATCGCTGAGCGCTACGGTCTGCTCGCGATCATCGCGCTCGGGGAAGGGGTGGTCGGCACGGTCGCCTCGATCTCGGCCGTGGTCGAGGGCGAGGGGTGGAACCTTGACGTCGCGCTGGTCTGCCTCGCCGGCACGGGGCTGACCTTCGGCATGTGGTGGATCTACTTTCTCTTGCCGAGCGCCGAGGTGCTGCACCACCACCGCCTCAAGCGGTCCTTCGTCTGGGGCTATGGCCATATCCCGATCTTCGCCGCGATCGTCGCCACCGGCGCCGGGCTGCATGTGGCGGCCTATTACATCGAGCACAAGGCGCATATCAGCTCGGTCGCAACCGTGCTGACAGTGGCCGTGCCCGTCGCGCTCTATATCGGCCTGCTCTATGCGATGTATGCCTATCTCTTGCGGCAGACGAGCCGGTTGCATCTCTGGCTGCTCGTTGGAACGGCGCTGGTCCTGGCTGCCTCCGTCGTCGCGGCCATGGCCGGGCTCGACATGGCGATGTGCCTTATCATCCTGATGTTTGCGCCCGTCGTCACCGTCGTCGGCTACGAGGCGGGCGGGCACCGGCATCGCATGGCGGCGCTGGAGCGCAGCTTGCAGGACGGCGAGGTTGCGCACTAGGCGGGAGTTCGAGAGTCGAAACAGCGGGTTATCGGCCGGTGCTGCCGGATTGATTCAGATGGTTCAGAGATTGATTCAAGGGGAGTCCGTGCGAGCCGGCCGGCTTGGAGCGGTCGGAGCCCCTTGCCCCTCTCCTCGGGTTTAACCCGAGGACTAACCCTCTCCCCGCGGGCGGGGAGAGGGGACGAGGTCTCCGGCTGCCTCAGCGTGTCTGGTTGGCCCAATGAGGACGGCTGTTCTCCATAGCTGATGGTTTGGGCGACAAGGGCGCCACATGCGTCCTTCTCCCCGCAAGCGGGGAGAAGGTGGCGGCAGCCGGATGAGGGGCAAGCCCTCACCGGGCGGATGAGGGGCAGGCGCGGCGACGAGACGTCGCACCGCCGCCTGAGGATCAGGCGTTGACGAGCGCCAGCTTGGCGCGGGCGTCCAAAATTTGGGCGCAGGCGTTGGCGGCCTCGGTTCCCTTGGCGACGAAGTGCTCTCGGAAGAAGGCGATCAGCGGTTCGCTTTCCTGGAAATTGTGTGGCGTCAGCACCGCCGAAAGCACCGGGACATTTGTGTCGAGCTGGACGCGCATCATGGCGTCGAGCACGGTGCCGGCGACGAAGTCGTGGCGGTAGATGCCGCCGTCGACGACAAAGGCGGTGCCGAGGATCGCGGCATAGCGGCCGGTCTTTGCCAGCGTCTGTGCATGCAACGGGATTTCGAGCGCGCCCGGCACGTCGAAGATCTCGACGTCGGCGGCCGAACCGCCGAGCTTCGTCCATTGCGCGACGAAAGCATCGACTGCACGGTCGACGATATCGGCGTGCCAGCGGGCACGGACGATCGCGATCTTGGCGGTGGGGTGGGAAAGAATAGTCATAGGTCTCAAGCCTTCCAGGGTTTGGCGTTTCCAATGATCCCGTCGGGCGAACATGCATGCGCGCGGGGTCCCGTTGTGGGGCCCACGTTCCTGCTTGCTCTCTTCCATCCGGACTGTGACCGTCGGCTCCGGAATTTGACCGGATCTGCTGACCCCTGAAGCGTGAGCTCCAAAGCGCTCGCGGGCTTCGAGGTTTCCCTCGCTACCGCCGGTGGGGAGTTTCGCCCCGCCCTGAGAACAATGCGACTATATAGGCGGGGACTGCCCGGTCAAACGCACGGCGCGACGAAAACAGCGGAAATCACGACAGATTTTTGCTTGTGCGGTGCAAGGACGACAAATTCGTTCCCGCAGTCATGCATTGGACTTTGCAGCGGTGGTGAGGCGCTATCCGCGCAGCTCGTCGTCTTCGGCTGCAAGTGCTCGCCCGGCCCAGTGGAGAAGGGCATCGCGATCGTCCAGGCAATCGATCGGCGCTTCGTAGAAGCGGTGCACGACCACCGTCTTTCCACCCTTCTCGTAGGTGAAGGGTTGGCAGCCCTCGGCGGCAAGTGCGTCTTTCAGCGCCTGGTCGACCCGAAAATAGAGGCGGTCCTTGATGCTGACGGCAAAACGCTTGTCGGCGACGAGATAGGCCCAGCCGCCGAAGAAGCGGTCTATCTGGACAGGTCCGATGTCGGAGAGCTCGTCCTGGATGTGCCTGACGAAGGCACTTGGCTCGGCCTTCGCCATGGTCGCGACCTCACGAAAGTTCGATCAAAAAAGCCTGCGGTCCTTGCCGGGAACGCTGGCGCCGCCGGCGCCAGCGTTGGCACTAGCTGGCGCTACTCGCGAATGACGAGCAGGTCCTTGGCGGCAAAGCGCAGCGTGACGTTGTCGCCGGAAACCGGCGGGGCCACGCCCGGATTGTTGAACATGTCGAAGGAGATGACGTCGCCGCCGACACGCAGGCGCGTGCGGATGACCGAGCCGAGGAAGCTGGTCGAGACGACTTGGCCGGCAAGCGACGTGTCGCCGGTGGCGCCTTCGGCAATCGAGCCTGCTTCCGGGCGCAGGGCCAGCGAGATGCTGTCGCCGCCCTTCATGCCGGCGATCGGCTCCTTCAGCGCCACCTGCTGGTTGCCGATCGTCACCGCGCCGGCTGCCGGGTCGGCGACCTTGCCTTCGATGATGCTCAGCGTGCCGACGAAGGAGGCGACAAAGCGCGTCGAGGGCGTGTTGTAGATCTCGAAGGGCGTGCCGATCTGATCGGCGCGGCCGGCATTCATGACCACGATGCGGTCCGAGATAGACAGCGCCTCTTCCTGGTCATGGGTGACGAATACGGTGGTGATGCCGAGCTGCTGCTGGATCTGCCGGATTTCCTCGCGCAGCGACACGCGGATCTTGGCGTCGAGCGCCGAGAGCGGCTCGTCGAGCAAGAGCACCTGCGGCTTGACCGCAATCGCGCGGGCTAGCGCCACGCGCTGCTGCTGGCCGCCGGAGAGCTGGTAGGGGAAGCGGTCCGCCAAGTGCTCGAGCTTGATCAGCCCGAGCATCTGCTTCACCCGTGCGTCGATCTCCGACTTGTCGGTACCCGCGATTTTCAGGCCGAAGGCGACGTTGTCATGCACGTTCATGTTGGGAAACAGCGCATAGGCCTGGAACACCATGCCGATGTTGCGCTGGTTGGGCTTCAGCGATCCCTGGTCCTTGCCGTTGATGACGATCTTGCCGGCCGACGGTGTCTCGAAGCCGGCGATCATGCGAAGCACGGTCGTCTTGCCGCAGCCGGACGGACCGAGGAACGAGACGAATTCGCCCTTCTCGATGTTCATGTTGAAATCGTGCACGACGTGAACCGGGCCGAAGGACTTCTTGATGCTGGTGAGTGACAGGAAACTCATGGGTGCGGTCCTCAGGCCTTAGGAGGCGCGCTTTTTTGAAAGCGCGAGACGAGTTGGATGAGGCCGAGGCAGCCCCAGGTGATGCCGAATGCGATGACGGCGAGTGCTGCCGGCTCATAGGCGCGGTTGGCGCCGAGAAGCTGCATGTAGGGGCCGAAGGCCGGACGGTTGAGCAGGGCCGCCATGGTGAACTCGCCGATGACGATAGCAAAGGTCAGGAAGGCGCCCGAGAGAACCGCGACGAGCACGTTCGGCAGGATGATCTTGGCAAGGATCGTCGCCCAGCCGGCGCCAAGGCTCTGCGCCGCTTCCGTCAAGGTGGCGACGTCGATGGTGCGAAGACCGGTATCGACCGCGCGGTACATGTAGGGCAGTGCAAGCGTCGCATAGCCGAACATCAGGAGGATGTTGGTGCCGGTCAGCGAGCCCGTCAGTGGCAGCCAGCTCGAGGTGTTGTAGAGCCGGATGTAGCCGAAGACGATGACGATCGCCGGAATGACCAGCGGCAGAAGCGTGATGAACTCGATGACGGGGCGCAGCCGCGGCAGCTTGAGGCGGACCCAATAGGCGGTCGGCACGACGAGCAGGACGCCGAAAATGATGGTGAACAGCGCCTGCATGACCGAATAGCTGAAGGTTTCCTGGAAGCGCGGATCGGCAAAGACCTTCTGATAGGCGTCGAAGGAATATTCGCCGCGGCGCATCTTCAGGGAGAAGTTGGTCATGCCGATGAGCGGCAGGGTGAAATAGAGGAGGCCGAAAACGAGGGCCCCCCAGGCCCAGATCTTCTTCATTTCAGCCACCTTTCGCTGCGGCCGCGCAGCCAGATGTAGATCGCGTTGGCGATGCCGGTAACGACGATCATGCCGAAGGCAAGCGCGTAGCCGAGATGCGGATTGCCAAGCACGTCGCCGCGGATCTGGGCGAACAGCAGGATCGGCACGATCGACAGCGACGAGCCGGTGAGTGCGATCGCGGTCGCGACGGCGCCGAAGGCGTTGGCGAAAAGCAGCGCCAGCGTGCCGAGGAGCGAGGGAAGCAGGATCGGGAAGGCGACCAGGCGCCAGTACTGGAAGCCGGTGGCGCCGAGGATTTCGGCGGCTTCGCGCCATTCGCGCTTCAGCCCGTCGAGCGCCGGCGTGATGATCAGGATCATCAGCGGGATCTGGAAGAACAGATAGGTAACCGTCAGCCCCCAGAAGGAGAGCAGATTGAAGCCGAGCATCCGCAGGTCGAGGCCGAAGTTCGAGCGCAGGAACACTGTGACGATGCCGACGGGACCAAGGGTTGCCAGGAAGGCGAAGGCGAGCGGCACGCCGGCGAAGTTGGAGGCGACGCCGGAGAAGGTCAGGAGCGGCCCGCGGATCCCCTTCGGCAGGCCGCCGAAGACGATGGCGGACGCCATGGCAAAGCCGATCAGGCAGCCGAGAAGCGCCGAGGCAATGCTGATCTTGATCGAAATCCAGTAGGCCGCAAGGATCGAGGGCGTGAACAGGCCGCGGATGTTTTCAAGCGTGAAGCTGCCATCCGGCGTCTGGAAAGCGCCGACCACGATCTTCATCGTCGGCAGGATCAGAAACAGCGTCACGAAGGCGGCAAAGGGCAGAATACCCAGCCAGTGAAGCGGTAGGCGACGCGCCGGCGGGCTGACGTCGGGTTTAGCAGATGACATTCCGGTCGCGCCCCTCATGCCGCGTTATTGACGCGGACGTTTCTTCATTCACGGCGAGCGGGACGTGGACAGAGACCGCGACGCCGCTCCAAAGAATTGATTTTCTTACGAATAACGTATGCGCCCCGGCCGGAAAACCGGTCGGGGCGACATGGTTGTGGAAAGACTTACTGGACGTTCGCGCCGACGACGGAATCCCAGCCGCCGGTGACGGCGGCCTTGTTGGCGTCGACTTCTTCGAGCGTCGGGAAGTAGGCCTTTTCATAGGCCGCTGCCGGCGGCAGGGCGTCGATCAGTTCCTGCGGAACCTTGCCGGCCTTGACCATGGCGTTGAAGCGGGCCGGGTGGCAGAAGCCCTTGAGCCAGCCGAGCTGACCTTCGTCCGAGTAGACATGCTCCATCCAGAGCTTCGCTGCATTCGGGTGCGGCGCGTAGGCCGAGATGCCCTGAACGTAGACGCCGGCGAGAACGCCGCTGGCCGGAACGACGACTTCGGTCGGCGGGTTGCCGGCAAGCGTCTTGGCCCAGCCGAGCGCATTGTAGTCCCAGGCAACGATGATCGGGGTCGAGCCCTGGGCGAGCGTGCCCGACTTGCCGATGACCGGTACGAAGTTGCCAGCCTTGTTGAGCTCGGCGAAGTAGCCGAGGCCGGCTTCACCGGCTTCCTTGCCCGACTTTGCGCCCTTGGCAAGACCAGCGGCGAGAACGCCGAGGATCGCCTGGTTGGAGGCGCGCGGATCGCCGGCAAGAGCGACCTGACCGGCATATTCCGGCTTCAGCAGGTCGGCCCAGTCCTTCGGCGCTTCCTTGACGAGGTCCTTGTTTACCAGGAACGACATCACGCCGTAGTAGTCGCCGTACCAGTAGCCTTCGGCGTCCTTGACCGAGTCCGGGATCTCGTCCCAGGTCGAGACCTTGTAAGGCTGCAGCAGGCCTTCGGCCTTCATCTGCGGGCCGAAGGCGAGACCGACGTCGACGACGTCAGGAGCCTGCGGGCCCTTGTTGTCCTTGTTGGCCTTGACCGCCTCGACTTCGTCGGCAGAGCCTGCGTCCGGGTTCAGTTCGTTGACCTGGATTTCCGGATACTTGGCCTTGAAGGAAGCGATGACGTCGCCGTAGCCGCACCAGTCATGGGGCAGGGCGATCGTGGTCAGCATGCCTTCCTTCTTGGCGGCTTCGATGAGCTCGGCGCTCGGCTCGGCGACGGCAATGGCCGTCGTTGCCATGAAAATGGCGGTGGAGAGCGAAAGCAGGCGTTGGGTCTTTGAAATCACTGGTGTTCTCCTTATGGGTTTTCAGTCAATTTCGGCGATGCAGTTAAAGAGATGCTATGAAAGTTGTGTGACAGCGATCAGTCTGTTCGCGCCGCGCATGTCGTTGGAAGAACAAATCTTTTTCCGACACGGCGCCTTCACTGAAACACATGTGCATAAAACTTTGTGAACGTGCCGGCTGTCCCTCCTAAACCGGTTTGCGAAAGATGCGGGTCGAATCGAACAGCCCCTCCAGCGTCTTCATCCGATCCCGGGTTTCGTCCCAGTTCGAACTCTGAACAGCCTCGATCAACGCTTCGACCAGAAACAGGATCACCACCGAGCTGTCCCATGCCGAGGGCACTTCGATCTGCGAGCGGAACACCCTGGTCGCGGACTTGGCGACCGGCGACGTCCAGCGGTCGGTGAAGAGCACGATCTCGACGCCGCGCTCGCGGGCGGACCTTGCAAGCGTCACCATCTCCTGCTCGTAGCGGCGGATGTCGAAGAGAATCAGCACGTCGCCCTGGCGCATGTCGAGCACGTAATGCGGCCAGGCGCTGGCATTGGTGGCGATTTCGGTCACGCCCGGGCGGATGACCTGAAGGTGGGTGAAGAGATAGTCGGCGAGCGAGCGCGTGATGCGACCGCCAAGCAGGTAGATGCTGCGCTTGCGGTCGGCGATCAGGGCCGCTGCCGCATCGAAATCCTGTGGCTCTATCTGGGTCAGCGTCTCGCGCAGATTGCTGGTGATCGCATCGGCAAATCGATTGAGCGTATGGGTGCCGGGGGCATTGGCGGCCCAGCGGTCGTGCTTGGTGATCGGGTTTGAGATCGTCGCTTCCAGCTCCTGATGCAGCCGCGCCTGGAAATCCGGAAAGCCTTTGAAACCAAGCTTTTGCACCATGCGTGCGACCGTCGGCGTCGACACGCCGGCGTTCTCGGCGACCGTGGTGATCGAGCCGAGTCCCGAAACGGGATAATTGTCGAGAAGTGTCTCCGCCAATTGCTTCTCCGCACGGGTCAGTGCGGTGAATTGGGCAGTGATCACGTCCGACACCGTCGTGGATGTCGCCTTGCTGCTCAAACTGTCTCCCCTGAACCGATCTAAAGCCGGTTTGTGACAGATTAAACATCGCTGTCACAATTGGAGTCAATCGCAATTTTGAAGAGATCGTTTCAGATTTCGATTGACACTCGCCGATCTCTGAAGAATTCTTTTCATTAACGAACGTCTAACGGGGCAAGAGGGGATGCCGGTGTTGACGCGACTTTTGACCGAAGCAGATGGCGATCCGGTTGCGATCGAAAACGCCGGCGGGCGAGGCGACATCGTTCTCGTCTGCGAGCATGCCTCGCGCCGGGTGCCCGAGCGGCTCGGCACGCTCGGCCTGAGCGCGCAGGCGCTCGAAAGCCACATCGCCTGGGATCCCGGCGCGCTTGCCGTTGCCAGGCTGCTTGCCGCCAAGCTTGATGCGGCGCTGATCTACCAGCGCTTCTCGCGCCTTGCCTATGATTGCAACCGTCCGCCGGAGGCGGAGGCGGCGATGCCCGTGGTCAGCGAAGTCTATGAAATCCCGGGAAACCGGACGATGTCTTCCGACGAGCGCCAGGCGCGGGTCGACGAGATCTACCGGCCGTTCCACGACGCGGTCGCCAGCTTCGTCTCGGAACGCCAAGCCCGCGACCGGCCGCCGGTTCTGGTGACCATGCACAGTTTCACGCCCGTCTACTTCGGCAATCCGCGGGCGGTCGAGGTCGGCGTGTTGCACGATACCGACAGCCGCCTGGCCGACCATATGCTGAACGTCGCGACCAAGGGGCAGGTCGCCTACGATATCCGCCGCAACGAGCCCTATGGGCCGGCCGACGGCGTCACCCATAGCCTGATCGAATACGGCGTCCAGAACGGACTGCCCAATGTGATGATCGAGATCCGCAACGATCTCATTCGCAATGACATCGGCCAAAGGGTCATGGCCGATTACCTGGAAGGGCTGCTGCGCAAGGGCGCCGCGGCACTTTCGGCACAATAAAAGACCCTGGGGAGCGGCTTTGCCGCGGTCCTGTTCCGGGAAGCTGGGGCAGGGTGGTTGATGGGACCCTGCCGCAATGGGGCGGTGTGGTCTGAAGAAATCAGGGGAAGAAAAATGCAAGACTACAGTGATTCAGACCAAAAGCAGGACATGAGTGTCTTGCACTCGATGGGCTACGCCCAGGAGCTCGAGCGGCGCATGAGCCAGTTCTCGAACTTCGCGGTGTCGTTCTCGATTATCTGCATTCTTTCGGGTGGCATCAACTCGCTCGCCCAGGCGACCGCGGGCGCGGGGGGCGCGGCGATCGGTATCGGCTGGCCGCTCGGCTGCTTCATTTCCTTCGTCTTCGCCGTTGCCATGGCGCAGATCAGCTCGGCCTATCCGACGGCAGGTGGCCTTTATCACTGGGGTTCGATCCTCGGTAACCGCTTCACCGGCTGGCTGACCGCCTGGTTCAACCTGCTCGGTCTCGTCACCGTTCTCGGCGCGATCAACGTCGGCACCTACTACTTCTTCATGGGCTCCTTCGGCACGCCTTACTTCGGGCTTACCGACACGACGCTGACGCGGATCGTCTTCCTGGCGATCATCACCGGCGGCCAGGCACTCGTGAACCACATGGGCATCGGGCTCACCGCCAAGCTCACGGACTTCTCCGGCTACCTGATCTTCGCAACGGCGATCCTTTTGGCTCTCGTCTGCCTCACGGCTGCCGACAGCTACGACATCGCCCGTCTCTTCACCTTCTCCAACTATTCCGGTGAAGCCGGCGGCAATGTCTGGCCTGAGACTTCGGGCACCTGGGTGTTCCTGCTCGGCTTACTGCTGCCGATCTACACGATCACCGGCTACGATGCCTCGGCGCATACCTCGGAAGAAACGGTCAAGGCCGCCCATTCCGTGCCGCGCGGCATGGTTTCCTCGGTGCTCTGGTCGGCGCTCTTCGGCTACATCATGCTGTGCTCGTTCGTCTTGATGATCCCGAACATGGACGAAGCCGCCAAGCAGGGCTGGAACGTGTTCTTCTGGGCGATGGATGCGCAGGTGCATCCCATCATCAAGGACATCCTCTATCTCGCCATTCTCGTCAGCCAGTGGCTGTGCGGCCTGGCAACGGTGACCTCGGTGTCGCGCATGATCTTTGCGTTCTCGCGTGACGGCGGCCTGCCGGCCTCCAAGGCGCTTGCCAAGGTCAGCCCGACCTACCGCACGCCGGTGGCGGCGATCTGGGTCGGCTCGATCCTGTCGGTCCTGTTCGTCTGGGGCTCGTCGCTGGTTTCGATCGGCGAGACGCCGGTCTACACCATCGTCGTGTCGTGCACGGTCATCTTCCTCTTCTTCTCCTTCGCGATCCCGATCACCCTCGGTCTCTTCGCCTGGGGAACCTCGAAGTGGGACAAGATGGGCCCGTGGAACCTCGGCGAAAGCATGTTCAAGCTCTTCGCCGTGCTTTCGATCATCGCCATGGTGCTGATCTTCATCCTGGGCGTACAGCCGCCGAACGACTGGGCGCTCTACATCACCGTGGGCTTCCTGGTGCTGACCGCCCTCATCTGGTTCGGCCTTGAAAGCCGCCGCTTCCGCGGCCCGCCGATCGGCGACGAAGTGGCGCGCCGTCAGGCGGAAATCGCCGCAGCCGAAAAGGCCGTCGGCCAGATCTGACCAACGACAAAAAGGGCGGGAGCGCGACCGCGACTTCCGCCTTTTCTTTTGCCGGAACCAATCCGGTTACTGAACGGAACACGTTCACGCGACCCAATAATATCGTGACCCAAGGGAACGGCCGCGTGACAAAAACATGGGATGGACGTTGATGAGCTATACGTTTGACGAGTTGAAGGAAGACGTCGCCGCCGGGCGCATCGATACGGTGCTTGCCTGCCAGGTCGACATGCAGGGCCGCCTGATGGGCAAGCGCTTCCACGCGCAGTTCTTCGTCGACGGCGCCTGGAAGGAAACGCATAGCTGCAACTACCTGCTTGCGACCGACATGGAGATGGAGACCGTTCCCGGCTACAAGGCGACGAGCTGGGAAAAGGGTTATGGCGACTACACGATGAAGCCGGATCTTTCGACGCTTCGCCGCATCCCCTGGCTTGAAGGCACGGCGCTCGTGCTCTGCGACATGCTCGACCCCCACACCCACGAGGAAGTGCCGCACTCGCCGCGCGCGATCCTGAAGAAACAGGTGGCACGGCTCGAGAATATGGGGCTGAAGGCCTATATGGCGAGCGAACTCGAATTCTTCCTGTTCGACCAGTCCTATGACGATGCCCGCCAGTCCGGCTATCGCGACCTGCAGCTCGTCAGCGGCTACAACGAGGACTACCACATCTTCCAGACGACCAAGGAAGAGGATGTAATGCGGGCGATCCGCAACGGCCTGCAGGGCGCCGACATTCCGGTCGAGAATTCCAAGGGCGAGGCGTCTGCCGGCCAGGAAGAAATCAACGTGCGCTACGCCGACGCGCTGACGATGGCCGACCGCCACGCGATCATCAAGAACGGCTGCAAGGAAATCGCCTGGTCGCGCGGCAAGGCCATCACCTTCCTTGCCAAGTGGAACTATCAGGCGGCGGGTTCGTCCTCGCATATCCATCAGTCGCTGTGGAGCGCCGACGGCAAGACCTCGAAGTTCTACGACGAGAGCGGCAAATACGGCATGTCGGAGATGATGCGCCACTATGTGGCCGGGCTTCTCACCCATGCGAGCGAGATCACCTATTTCCTTGCCCCCTATATCAACTCCTACAAGCGGTTCATGGCCGGCACGTTTGCGCCGACCAAGGCGGTCTGGAGCAAGGACAACCGCACCGCCGGCTATCGCCTCTGCGGCGAAGAGACCAAGGCGATCCGCATCGAGTGCCGCGTCGGCGGCTCCGATCTCAATCCCTATCTCGCCTTTGCCGCTTTGATCGCCGCCGGCATTTCCGGTATCGAGAACAAGATGGAATTGGAAGCGCCCTTCGTCGGCGACGCCTATGGCGGCAAGGATGTGCGCGAGATCCCGCGCACGCTACGTGACGCCACGGCGGCACTGAGTGAATCCAAGATGCTTCGCGAAGCCTTCGGCGACGAGGTCATCGAGCACTATGCGCGGGCAGGGCGCTGGGAACAGGAAGAATACGACCGCCGCGTCACCGATTGGGAGGTCGCACGCGGCTTCGAACGGGCCTGATCAGGGGCTCATCCTTCACGTCGATGGCCGGTCCTGAAGAGGGCCGGCCATCGCACCATTCGCAATGAAAGCAGGAAGACGATCATGAGCATGATCAAGTGCATTTCGCCGGTGAACGGCGAAGTCTACGCAGAGCGCCCGGCGATGCCGCTGGAGCTCGCAAAGCAGGTGGTTTCCCGCGCCCGGCAGGCGCAGAAGGCCTGGGCGCGCCGGCCGCTCGACGAACGCGTCAATCTGGTCCTTGCCGGTGTCGCGCGTCTCAACGAGATGGTCGACGAGGTGGTGCCGGAGATCGCCTGGCAGATGGGCCGGCCGGTGCGCTATGGCGGCGAGTTCAAGGGCTTCAACGAGCGCTCGAACTATGTCGCCTCGATTGCCGCCGATGCGCTGAAGCCGCTGGTGATCGAGGAAAGCGACCGCTTCGAGCGCCGCATCGCCCGCGAGCCGCATGGCGTCGTCTTCGTCGTCGCCCCGTGGAATTATCCCTACATGACCGCGATCAACACGGTCGCACCGGCGCTGATGGCCGGCAACACTGTCATCATCAAGCATGCGAGCCAGACGATCCTCGTCGGCGAGCGCATGGTGCGCGCCTTCGTCGAGGCCGGTGTTCCCGCCGACGTCTTCCAGAATATCTTCCTCGACCATGAGACGACGGCAGCGCTGATTGCCGCCAAGAGCTTCGACTTCGTCAACTTTACCGGCTCGGTCGAAGGTGGACGCTCGATCGAGCGGGCTGCCGCCGGTACCTTCACCGGCCTCGGCCTCGAACTCGGCGGCAAGGATCCGGGCTACGTCATGGAAGACGCCGATCTCGATGCGGCCGTCGATACGCTGATGGATGGCGCCACCTACAATTCGGGCCAGTGCTGCTGCGGCATCGAGCGCATCTATGTGCACGAATCTCTCTACGACGCCTTCGTCGAGAAGTCGGTCGCCTGGGTTTCCAACTACAAGCTCGGCAATCCGCTCGATCCGGAAACGACGCTCGGACCAATGGCCAACAAGCGCTTCGCCGCCACCGTGCGCGAGCAGATCGCCGATGCCATCTCCAAGGGCGCCAAGGCGCTGGTCGATCCGAAGCTGTTCCCGCAGGATGATGGCGGCGCCTATCTCGCGCCGCAGATCCTTGTGAATGTCGACCACTCCATGGCCTTCATGCGCGAAGAAACCTTCGGGCCCGCCGTCGGCATCATGAAGGTGAAGAGCGACAGCCAGGCGATCGAACTGATGAATGACAGCCAATATGGTCTGACCGCCTCGCTCTGGACCAAGGATGCCGAGCGCGCCGCGCGCATCGGCGCCGACATCGAGACCGGCACCGTGTTCATGAACCGCGCCGACTATCTCGACCCAGCGCTCTGCTGGACTGGCGTCAAGGAAACAGGCCGCGGCGGCTCGCTTTCGGTTCTCGGCTTCCAGAACCTTACCCGTCCGAAATCCTACCATCTGAAGAAAGTCACCGCATGACCATCACCGCCAACTGGAGCTATCCGACCGCCCTCAAGTTCGGTGCCGGCCGGATCAAGGAACTCGCCGACCATTGCAAGGCGGCGGGCATGAAGAAGCCGCTTTTGATCACCGACCGGGGCCTGGCGCCGATGGCTATCACGCAGAACGCGCTCGACATCCTCTCGGCCGCCGGTCTTGGCCGGGCGATCTTCGCCGACGTCGACCCGAACCCGAACGACGTCAACCTCGAAGCCGGCGTGAAGGCGTTCAAGGACGGCGGCCATGACGGCGTCGTCGCCTTCGGCGGCGGCTCGGGCCTCGACCTCGGCAAGTGCGTTGCCTTCATGGCCGGCCAGACCCGGCCCGTCTGGGACTTCGAGGACATCGGCGACTGGTGGACACGCGCGAGCGTCGAAGGCATCGCGCCGATCGTCGCCGTGCCGACGACCGCCGGCACCGGCTCCGAGGTTGGCCGCGCCAGCGTCATCACCAACTCGGCGAGCCACGTCAAAAAAGTGATCTTCCATCCGAAGTTCCTGCCGGCAGTGACGATCTGCGATCCGGAACTGACGGTTGGTATGCCCAAGGTGATCACCGCTGGCACCGGCATGGACGCCTTTGCCCATTGCCTGGAAGCCTATTCCTCGCCGTTCTACCATCCGATGTCGGCGGGCATTGCGCTCGAGGGCATGCGCCTCGTCAAGGAATACCTGCCGCGTGCCTATAAGGATGGCACCGACATCGAGGCCCGCGCCAACATGATGAGTGCGGCCGCCATGGGCGCCGTCGCCTTCCAGAAGGGCCTCGGCGCCATCCACTCGCTGTCGCATCCGGTGGGCGCGATCTACAACACCCACCACGGCATGACCAACGCCGTCGTGATGCCGCCGGTGCTGCGCTTCAACCGCCCGGCGATCGAGGACAGAATAGTGCGCGCTGCTGCCTATCTCGGCATTTCCGGTGGCTTTGACGGCTTCTACGACTACGTGCTGAAGCTGCGCGAGGAACTCGGCGTTCCCGATAAGCTCTCCGCACTTGGCGTCGGCACCGACCGGATCGACGAGATGTCGGAAATGGCGATCGTCGACCCGACAGCCGGTGGCAACCCGGTCGAGCTGACTCTCGATGCGGCCAAGAAGCTCTTCCGCGAGTGCATCTGATCTCGCTTCCGGCGCCCTGATTGCTCAGGGCGCCGGCTCTTTCGTACGTTGGTTACTCCAAAAGTACCACTTGCCATTGCAGACGATTCGTCGCCTAATTGTCATGGAACTGTCACGAATTGGTTCCGTGGAACGCGATCTTCACGCTTCGTTTACCCCGATCTGAAACGCTTCCATTAGAGTGCGCGTATGTATTCGGCCGCAAGGTTTTGCGGCCGTGGCGAGTAGGGTCGACCGATGGCGATTATTTCCCTCGCAAATGCGAAGGGGGGCGCGGGCAAGACGACGGCAGCCTTGCTGCTTGCCTGTGAGTTCGCCCGGCGCGGCGACCGTGTCGCGGTTCTCGATTGCGATCAACTTGCCTGCATGACCGACTGGTTCGGTCATGGTCGCAGCGACAGCAATCTTTCCGTTGTATCAGGAGTTTCGACCGGTACGCTCAGCGACCACCTCCGACGCCTGCGTGGCCAGGTCGAGCATGTGGTCATCGACCTCTCGGGCGCGGCGGATGTGCTCGTCGCGCTTGCAATCGGCCTCTCCGACCTGACGCTGATCCCGGTGCAGGGCTGCGTCATGGACGCGCGCGGCGCGATACAGGTACTTGATCTCATCCGCTACATCGAGAATAACGCGCGCGCCAACATCAACCACGCCGTGCTTCTGACGCGGGTGAACCCGATCGTGACGACGCGGGCGATGCGAAAGGTCAAGCTGCTGCTCGCCGAGAGCCGCATCCGGCTCGTCGATACGCCGCTCGTCGAGCGCACCGCCTTCCGCGAACTGTTCGAACAGGGCGACACGCTCTATTCGCTTGATCCCGCGAAGGTCAGCAACCTTTTGAAGGCGCAGGTCAACGCCCGCGAATTTGCCGACGACGTGCTCCGGCTGCTTGATCCGCCGGGCGAGGCGACGCCGCACGGGCCGTTTTCGTCCATGTGCTACCGCACGCGACGGGACGCGGAGCCGGTTGTAGCGCGAGCCTGAACATCCTGCTTTTCAAGATCTTTTCGGCCTGTTCCCCTGCACTTGAAGGGGATGCCGGGAGGGACGGACTGTCAGGTTTGACGTCCGGTCGTTACCATTTCGTTAACCATCTTCTGTAAGGTTTCGTTAAGAAGCGAAGCACCGGCCCTGGCCGAATGGTTCGCGCGGTAACATGCACAGAATTGGGGAATATCATGGCGGTCATCACTTTCGCCAATGCGAAGGGCGGCGCGGGCAAGACGACGGCGGCGCTGATCCTGTCGACGGAGCTGGCGCGGCAGGGACACCGGGTGGTGGTTCTCGATGCCGACCCGCAGCGCTGGATCACCAGCTGGGCCGAGACCTCCGGCCATATCGCCAACCTCACGGTCATTTCGCACATCACGCCCGGCTCGCTGGAGTGTCATATCCGCGAGGCGAAGGACGAGGCGGATTACATCGTCATCGATCTCGCGGGCGCCAAGGACCAGATCGTCGCGCTGGCGCTGGCCATCTCCGACCAGGTGCTGATCCCGGTGCAGGGCTGCGCCATGGACGCCAAGGGTGCCGCGCAGATCCTTGAACTGATCCGCCAGATCCAGGATCGCTCGGGCCTCAAGATCAGCCATTCGGTTGTGCTTACCCGCGTCAATTCGCTGGTCACCACCCGCGCGCTGCAGACCATCAAGGCGATGCTTGCCGAACGCGGCGTTTCCGTGCTCGATACCCCGATCGTCGAGCGCGCTGCCTATCGCGAAATTTTCGAGTGCGGCGGAACGCTGCACGCCATGGATCCCGCCCGCGTCAGCAATCTCGACAAGGCCTGCGAGAATGCGGCGGCGCTCGCCCGCGAAGTGCAGGCGCTGATGCCGGTGAAGACGCGCCGCTCCTGGGCAGCCCGCATGCCATCCTGGGCGTCGCGCCGCGCGGCGTGATGTTTCGACGCAGGCAGGCAGCTGTCGGCAACGCCAGCTCGGAAAAGTCCCGCTCGCAGCCCGTTCGTGGCTGCCATAACCTATTGAAATAGCGCGATTTTATTCCAGAGATCGCACGTCGCTTTTGTTGCATTGTTGCGGCTCAACCGGAATTGACGTTCGTCAGTTCCGGTTGAATCCTGTTTCAGCCTTCGCGAATTGGCTGTCGCCCGTAAGGCTTCCTTTACCCTGTGCTCTTAACTGTGCGGTTGGACGCAGCTAGCCCTTGCCATTAGAGCAGAAGGCAAAGCGGCCGCCATGATTGCGGCCACGATCTCCGACGCCTTGCGCCGTCGATCCTGTCTCCATGATTCATATAAAGCATGCAGGGAAGTCGCGCATGAAGACGGAACAAACCGCAGCCGGAACACAGGATGTTGCCGGTCGTCTGAATTTCATGGCGCTCGATGACGCCGCCAGAACAAGCCTCAAGGCGCTGAAGCCGATCCTGGAAAAGGAACTGAAGCCGGCGCTCGACACGTTCTACGAAAAGGTGAAGGCGACGCCTGAGACGAAGCGCTTCTTTTCCTCAGACGCGCATATCGACCGCGCCAAGGGTGCGCAGGTCGGCCACTGGGCCAACATTGCCGACGCCAATTTCAATGAAGACTACAGCGCCAAGGTGCGCACCATCGGCCAGGTGCACGCGCGCATCGGTCTTGAGCCGCGCTGGTACATTGGCGGCTATGCGCTGATTGCCGAGCACCTGATCACCGAAATCGTCAGGGCGCATTGGCCGAAGGCCGGGCTGCTCTCGCGCAAGGGTACCTCTGCCGAGGACATGGGCGCGATGCTGTCGAGCCTGATCAAGGGCGTGTTCCTCGACATGGACCTGTCGATTTCCGTCTATATGGACGCATCCGACGTCACCAAGCAGCGCGCCGTGCAGGAAGAAGTGCTGGCGGCCGAGCGGGCCTTGATCAGCAAGACCTTCGGCGCCGCCTTGAAGAAGATTGCCGACGGCGACCTGACGGCCCGCATCGGTGCGGACCTGCCTGTCGCCTACCAGGAGCTCGGCGAGAACTTCAATCACGCGATCGGCGAGCTTTCGCGCGCGATCGGCGGCATCGAGGCCGGCGCCAGCCAGATCCACACCAGCGCCAAGGAAATTGCAGCGGCCGCGGACGATCTCGCCCGTCGCACCGAGCGGCAGGCGGCCAACCTTGAGGAAACCGCGGCTGCCGTCGAGCAGGTGACGCGCACCGTCAAGCAGACCGCCGAAGGCGCCAACCAGGCGAATTCGACGGTGATTGCCGCGCGCGCCAATGCCGAACAGAGCGGGGAGATCGTCAGCCACGCGATCGAGGTGATGCAGGAGATCCAGACATCTTCGGCAAGCATCGCCCGCATCGTCGACGTCATCGACGAGATCGCCTTCCAGACCAATCTGCTTGCGCTCAATGCCGGCATCGAGGCGGCGCGTGCCGGCGAGGCGGGCAGGGGCTTTGCGGTCGTTGCCTCCGAGGTCCGCGCGCTCGCCCAGCGCTGCGCCGACGCGGCCAAGGACATCCAGGGTCTGATCGCCAAGTCGCGCGGCCAGGTGGACGATGGTGTCAACTCGGTCAACCAGGTCGCCCAGTCGCTGCAGCAGATCGTCGCCCAGGTGGTCGAAGTCAGCTCCGTCTTCGGCGCTATCCGCGCGAGCACCGCCGAACAGGCAACCGGCCTGCAGGAGGTCAACACCGCCATCACCCAGATGGACCAGATCACCCAGCAGAACGCCGCCATGGTCGAGCAGGCGAATGCCGCAAGCCAGGCGCTGACGGGCGAAGCTGAGACGATCGCCACGCGGCTTAGGGCGTTCCGGACGTCAGGGCAGGTACAGGTGAATGCCGGCTCGGGTTACCGCGCGGCGGCGTAACTGCTGCTTGCTTCGGAGATATGACGCCTCGGGTCAGGGATGATCCGGGGCGTTTTCGGTTTGGAGGTAGGAAGGGCTGCGTACTTGGGACAGATCCGTCGCAAGGCAAGAAGCGGTCACCGCGGCTCTCACCAAATCTATTGTCCTGTAGCGAAAATGTATCAGCGAACAAACGGCATTTTTCAACTTCTACAAGAGACTAAGTTGGGCTGTTAACAGTCTGGTGGCTAAGGTCGACCTTTAAACCCGCGCTAACAACTTCATATACGACTAATTGCTCAACAGGGCTTCCGATGGCTACCTCCCCAAAATTGGATTTTATCTCGCTCTCATACGACAAGAAAATTCCCGAAGGCCTAAAGAACACATTCGTCGTCCAGGGCGACAACTGGGACGACTATGGTAGCAAGGTGCGTTTCGGCCTTTTCTGGTTCGATGAAGACGGCGAGAAGAAGAGAGTTGGTACGACTAAGATTCTCCACGGCTCTGAGGAGAAGGCGGCTTGGGTTGTCGATAATAGCACCACCCTCCCGGCTCAGTTCAGCTCTGACATCGGATCGGACTTCATTTCATTGGGCCAATCCAAGGCTTACTATGTTTGGATGCATGACACTTTTGGCGACGACGCACACGAGGTGCTATCCGCGTTGCGTGACATTGCGATCATGCCCGGCCTCGCCGGACGGTTCGAGACATCGACTATTTTCCGAAACGGCATGATGCGCGAAAATGTGGCGTGGAGGTCGCGGCAGTTCGGGAGTGCTTGGTCGTTAGGAGACGACCCCATCGAAGAGCCATCCTTCGCTTATACTTGTCTGCCATCCGGCGATGAACAGTCGTTCCTAATCGAGTTCGATTTCTCCGTACGCGATATACTGCCTGGCCGCGTCGTCGGCGTCGTTGGTCGCAATGCGGTCGGAAAGACGCGTTTCCTCGCGCAGTTAAGCGCCGACCTCACTCAGTCCAGACAGGTTTCGGCTGCGACAGTCGAAGAACGCAAGCGGAGGTTTCCTAACGGGCAGCCGCTCTTCACAAGAGTATTAGCGGTATCTTACAGTGCATTCGACCGCTTTCGTCGACCGATCGCCCATGCCGAGAGCAGTTACGTCTATTGTGGTATTCGCGATGAAAAAGGGAACCTTTCTCAAACTGGATTGCAGCGTAGCTTTCACAACAATAAAGCCCGGGTCCGCGATCTGCGACGAGATAGCGAATGGGTAGGATACATCGCAGCGATTCTCGGGGAAGCAAGTGACCTCAGTGAAACGGATTTGCGGCGCGAGATTGACAGTGATTTAGAGGACAGTGAAATGCTTGGGCGGCTGAGCTCGGGGCAAGCTATTCTCTGTCATTTTGTAACCGGCTTGCTCGCATGGCTACAACCCGAAAGTCTGGTTCTGTTCGACGAGCCGGAGACACACCTTCATCCAAACGCTGTCGCCAACCTCTTCGTAGTCCTAACCAACATCCTCCGTCAGCATAAATCTTATGCCATCGTGGCCACTCACTCACCCATTGTGATTCAAGAAATTCCGTCAAAGAGGGTCATGCAATTTACGCGAGAAGACGGTGTAACGTACGCTGCCCCTCTTGAGTTTGAGAGCTTCGGCGAAAGCGTGGCGGAACTGACGGAGCATGTGTTTAAGACGCAGGAAGCAGAGAGTTTATATCGAGATGTGCTTAACAAGATAGCAAAGACTGTGACGCTGGAAGAGGCGCTCGAACTGTTCACAAATCGTCTTAGCATGAACGCTAAATCCTACCTGCTTGCCCGCTACGCCAAGGATGTCAAGCAGTGAAGAGCCTGACCCCTGTCGCTCGCCCGCCGGAATACATCGATATATTCGAGAAAATTCGCGACAATAAGAAAAGAGTGGCAAAAGCTGCGCTGATCGGCGCTCAAGCCGCTATCCGGAGTCGTTTCATCTATTACGAGATTTGTTTTGCGGCAAACACACTGCAAGGCATCCCGTCATCTACGCTCGCGCCCGTCAAGGCGGAATTACGCTCTTGTTATGGACCCAACAAGGGCATGAGGGCTCTTCAGGAGGCAATCAAAGCCGCGCAGCCAAGGGGCCGACTCTTGTGGTGTCCATATTGCGGAGCAACTACTCCGGGAAGTCACGATCATTATCTGCCAGCGGAGAAGTTCCCGGAATTCTCGGCGCATGCTCTCAATTTGATTCCGTCGTGTACCCGGTGCAACTCCATCAAGGATGATGACTGGCTTTGTAATGGAGCGAGGGAATACATTCATTTCTACCGAGACGCGATACCGGATGTACCTTTTCTCACGGTCGATATAACTTCCAACGCGCCCGTCCAAGCGCTTGCGGCAACTTTCGCCATTCAGCAGGCCGGCATGAATGCCGAGTCATGGGCGCTTTTGGAAGCGCATTTTCGAAAGCTCAGACTGATCGAACTCTACGACTCCTATTCAAACGATCTGATCAATACAGTGCTCAGAAGCGCACGTTCGTATCTTAATGCGGGTGGCGCCAACCCGGCCGCATTTCTTGCTAGCGAGGCACACGAAAATGCCGAGCTCTACGGACAGTATAGTTGGCGCGCCGTACTACTGCGCGAGATGAGCACCCATCTCGATCTTAATCAATGGATACAATGGCTGTAACCATTCTGACGCGCTTTAGCGCGAGTGAGAAATGGCGAGATTTGACTTCAATCGATGTAGCAAGTGGGGCAAGCGTCAAATCACTCGGTGCGAACATATCGTTCTCTTTCGGCCGAGAGCGCTCACCCCGCTTTCTTGCAGTATCATCTTGGTCCTGTTCGGGCCGGCCCAGAGTAGTCGCCGGACAGAGCGGACTAGGTAGCGAGGCCGACGTCCTCCTTACCCCCTCAGAACCGCCGGTCGATGAAATGCTTGGCCTGGGCGCCTGCATGATAGAACGCCGACTTCACGCCGCGCCATGTATCCGGCGTAACCGGCGTTTCCGCAAGCGGGATCGCTGAAGCCTCGCCGGTGACGTGATTTGCCAGGGCGCGGCCGAAGACGGTGCCAGGGGCGATGCCGCGGCCGTTGTAGCCGCTGACGGAGACGACGTCGGGGGCGAGCGTGTGCATCGCCGGCAGGTTGTTGGTGGTCATGCCGATGCGACCGTCCCACCAGTATTCGAAGCGGAAATCGCCGAGGAACGGGAAGAGCTTGCGCAGCGAGCGGGCGGCAAAGGCGCGGTGCGTGCCTTCAGCGAGCGCGTCGAGCCTGCCGATCGAGCCGAAGATCAGCCGGTTCTGCTGGTCCATGCGGAACGAGGTCATGACGAGGCCGGTGTCCCACGTGCCCTGGCGCTCCGGCAGGATGCGGCTTGCAACCTGTTCCGGCAGCGGATTGGTGGCGAACTGGAAATAGGGCAGGATCGTCAGTTCCTGCGTATGCGCCTGCCAGGGGCTTTTGGCGAAAAGGCCGCCATAGGCGTTGGTGGCAAGGATGACCTTCTTGGCCCGCACGGTGCGATTGCCAGCCTTCAGTACCCAGCTGTCGCCCTGGCGCTCGGCGCCGGTCAGTGGCGTGTCGGTGTAGATCTCGGCGCCGGCGGCAAGGGCGGCGCGGGCAAGGCCGCGGGCATAGGCGAGCGGCTGGATGGTGCCAGCGCGGCGGTCGAGCAGGGCGCCGGAGAAACCTTCGGCGCCGGTCAGCGCATGGGCGCGTTCGGCCGACAGCGCCTCGACGGGGGCGCCTCGCTTTTGCCATTGCGCTTCGCGATCCTTGATCTCGGTGACGCCCTCGCTGCCGACGGCCATGTGCAAGGTGCCGTTGCGCACCGCCTCGCAAGCGATGCCGTGCTTTTCGACCAGCGCGTAGACCATGGACGGGCCATCGCCGAGCTCGGTGAGCAGCCGGTTGCCGGCGTCTGAGCCCAGCGTCGAGATAAGGTCGTCGGGCTTTACCCACATGCCGGCATTGACGAGGCCGACATTGCGGCCGGAGCCGCCGAAGCCGATCATCTTGGCTTCGATGACCGTTGCCTTCACGCCTTTTTCGGCGAGGTGAAGGGCGGCCGACAGGCCGGTAAAGCCGCCGCCGATGATGGCGACATCGGTCGAAAGATCGGCCGCAAGGGGTCTGGTTTCGGGCGCGGCCGGTGCCGTCGCATGCCAGAGATTGGGCAGGGTGCGCTCCGTCGCCATTGCGGCCATCCTTCAAAGTGCGGCCGCATGTCGGCCATTGTCATTGAGATATCCGGTGATAGCCGATTGCCCGGAAAATTCTCATGACAATGTTTCATGAAGTCATGATGGAAGGCGGGTGGGGACGGTTTTGCGCGGAGGCTTGAAAAAGAACCGCAGCTGGGTCGTCGGCAGCTGCGGTCTTTTAAAATGCATACGTCTGAAAAGGATTTGCCGAACGACGGGCGCCGGCGCAAAGACATTTAACAAGGGTGCCTTGTCGTGGATGGTCAACCAGGCACGTCCATCATCTATGCTGCAGGCGCGAAGTCACTCACCCAATTGGGGGAAACCTCGAAAAAAATCCTCGAAAAACAACGCTTCGGTTAACGAGCGGCCGGGTACGGTCAGTCGACGAACTCGACCGTAACCCCGGCGCTCACCATCTTGGCAAGTTCGGTCGCGTCCCAGTTGGTCAGGCGCACGCAGCCGTGGCTCTGGGTCTTACCAATCTTCGACGGTTCCGGCGTGCCGTGAATGCCGTAGGTCGGCTTCGAAAGCGCGATCCAGACGGTCCCTACAGGTCCGTTCGGGCCCGGCTGCAGGGTCAGCACCTTGTCGTTGTTGCCCTGCTTGAAGTTGATCTTCGGATTGTAAGTGTAACCCGGATTGAGTGCGATGCGCTCGACATTGACCGTTCCCGAGGGCGACGGCGTGTCGGACGAGCCGATGGTTGCCGGATAGGCGGCAATCAGCTTGCCGGCTTCGTCATAGGCAAGAACCTGCTTGCGGCCCTTGTCGGCGAGGATGCGGGCGACCTTGCCGGTCTTGTTGGCGCCGGGGTTGATCACCTTGATGATCGTGCCGGGGATGGTGAAATCGACGCCCGGATTGAGCTCGCGCAGATAGGCCTCGTCCATATGGAACTTCTCGCCGAGCATTTCCGTCGTCGAGGTAAAGGACATGTGCGGAAGCTGCGCCTTGTGGGCGTAATCCTCGGGAATTGACGCCACATAGGGGCCGGCGGCGTCGGCAGCCGTGATCGTGTAGCTGGTGATCGGCATGCCGCCGCTCATGCGCAGCCGCTCGAGAATGTCGTCGGTGTTGTTCGGGTCGAGCGTTTCGCCCGTCGACTGCTGCCAGGCTTCGATCGCCTTGGTGACGTTCGAGCCCATCTTGCCGTCGATGACGCCTGGCGAGAAGCCTTCGCGGTCGAGGAAGACCTGAAGTGCTGTGATTTCGGCGCGCGACTTCGACTTGACCGAGATTGCCGGCGGCATCGACGGGCCGGCCGGGCTGCTGACGTTTGGATCGATCGAGGCTTCCTCAGTACCGTCGATCAGGCCCGGCAGGCTGTTTGGCAGCTCGTTGCCGTCGGTCGACGGTGGCACGACATCGCGATAGTCGGGGATCGAGCCGGTGGTGACCTCGCCGGGTTCGGAATAGCCGTATTCGGGCTCGGAATAACCATAGCCGCGGTCGCGGTTGCGCGGGCGCTGGTTCGAATAGATGTCGACGTCGCCCTGGCGGCGGTAGCCGCCGTTGTCCGTTTGGCGCTGGCCGCCATAGCCGTCCCGGCGGTTGCGATTGGGCACCACGGTTGCCACCACGTTGCCCCAGCTGTCGATGAGCAGCGTGCGGCCGCGGCTGTCGCGCATGGTCTGCACTTCGTCGGCACCCGGCACATAGTCGAGGATTTCGCCGTTGGGCGTCACCAGCATGACGTCGTCGCCATAGCGGTTATAGCCGCGATAGTCCTGCGCGAAAGCTGCCGTCAGATCCACGGCGAGAAAGCCGGCTGCGGCGAGGAGCGAGAGGCCTGTGCGGGTCGCTGACGTCACGGGTAAACCTGTTTTCATGGTGGTAGATCTGGCGCGGTACATTTGGATTTCGACGTTAATGTGAAAAAAATGAATTCATCATGAACAAGCGGTTAAATTCTATCTATGTGGCACGGCCGGCGGGTTCAACCGATGAATTGTGTCTATCCTCGGGTATCATCTCTTTGTGATTGCAGTGATTCTGCGGCCGATTTGAGGAAGGGGACATGCTGAGAACGCTCGAAGAACCCACCGACAGGCAAGAGAATCACGTGCTGTTCGACCGTCTGTCGGCGCTCGACATTGCCGTCTTCGTCGTCGACGGCGTCGACCTTTCGCCGGGCGCGGCAATCCCATCCGATGGTGACCCGCGGATCGACCGGGCGCTTGCCGGCTTCCTCTTTACCTGCGGACCGGACCATATCCGCCATCCGGAGCCGATCGACGGCGGTGCGGACGGCGCTCGCTATCCCTTGCACGGCTCGCTTGCCGGAACGCCAGTCAGCCACACCGAGATGGGCGAGGGCGGCAACGAATGCACGGCGACGATCGACGTGGCGCTTGCGGATGGCGGGCAGGCTCGGGTCGAGCGGCGCTGGCGGATCGATGGCGAGGGCCAAGAGGTCGTGCTTGAGGATCGCGTCGTCAATGTCGGAACCTCCGCCTTTCCGCCTGCCATGATGTATCACCTCAACATTGCCGGGCGGTTGCTCGGGCCGGACGCCCGCATCCTCAGTGCATCGATCGAGAACGGCGCGCGCGCCTGGCGTTTCGGCGAGGGGGAGAGCGCGCATTTCTGTGTTCCGGCGGCGGTCGGTCGCGATGGGTGGTCGCAGGTGACGCTGGCAAACCTTGCCGGCCTCGGCGGGCGCGACCTTCGGGTGCGTTTTCGCGCCGACACGCTTCCATTCCTGCAGATGTGGCGCTGCCAGCGCGGCGAGGCGGATGTGATCAGCATCGAGCCGGTGTCGCACCGCATCGCCAAGAGGCCGGAGCTTGCGGAAAGGGGAGAGCTGGTGCCGCTTTCGCCGGGTGAGGCGCAGAGCTACGCGATCGCCTTTGCCGTGGTGTGAGCCGTGGCTTTTGAATTGACGGAAGATAAGGCTGCGCCTACATCAGTGGCCACCACATTTCCTTGAGGAAGACGACTATGGACATCCGCCAGATCAACGACGAATACTCGGTCACCGGCCAGATCAGCGTCGAGGATCTCGACCAGATCAAGGCGCTCGGCTTCAAGTCCATCGTCTGCCACCGCCCGGATTTCGAGGCACCGGACCAGCCGACCTTTGATTCCATCGCCGCGCGCGCCGAGGAACTCGGCATCGAGACCAAGCACATCCCCGTCGGCCCGATGGGCGTGACGGCAGACGCAGTGACCAGCATGGTCGACGCGCTCGACGAGTTCCAGCGGCCGATGCTCGGCTACTGCCGCTCGGGCGCCCGCTCGACCGCCGTCTACCAGCAGACCCAGCATATTCGCGGCTGAGCCCACGCGAACCTTTCGCTCTCGCGCTCGGCCGTCTGTTCCATCTGACAGTGGAGGATCGGCATGGCCGAAGCGTATCTCATTCCGCGCGAGCAATGGGCGGATGAGCCCGAAGTCTGGAAGGGCGAATTCGAGGGCGGCGCCTATGGCGCCGGCGTCTCGGTGATCTTTGTTTCCACGGACGAGATCGGCTACGGGCCGAAGCTGCACCGCCATCCCTATCCCGAAACCTTCATCGTTCGCGTGGGTCGCGCCCGCTTTACCGTCGGCGATCGCGTCATCGACGCCGAAGCCGGCCAGATCGTCGTGGCGCCGGCGAATGTGCCGCACAAGTTCGAGAACCTCGGGCCGGGCCGGCTGGAGACGACCGACCTGCACGAGGCTGGCTCGTTTTCGACGGAGTGGCTGGAAGAATAGGACGACCGCCGCACTTCGTAGCGTCGTAGCAAGGGACAAAACAAACTACTCAACAGCCCGGTAAACACAGTTGCCAGCCACGGCGCGTCTGCGCCGTGATTGAACCCGTCTCAAGCCAAACCTGCTCAGCCTGCCCTGATCTCGCTCAGCGTGCGCGTCGGCGTGATCGCTTCCGGGTCGAGCTTGATCTCGATGATCGACGGCTTGCCGCTGGCGCGGGCGCGCAGGAACGCGTCGGCAAACTCTTCCGTTTTCTCGACCGTCTCGCCGTGGCCGCCATAGGCGCGGGCGAGCGCTGCAAAATCCGGGTTGGTGAGATCGGTGGCGCTGACGCGGCCGGGGTAATCACGCTCCTGGTGCATGCGGATCGTACCGTAGATGCCGTTGTTGACGACGACGGTGATGATCGGCAGGCGGTAGCGCACGGCCGTTGCGAACTCCTGTCCGTGCATCAGGAAACAGCCGTCGCCGGCAAAGCAGATGACTTCGCGATCGGGATGCAGCTGCTTGGCAGCAACCGCCGCCGGCAGGCCGTAGCCCATCGAACCTGAAGCAGGGGCTGCTTGCGTGGCAAAGCGGCGGAAGCGATGGAAGCGGTGGACCCAGGTGGCGTAGTTGCCGGCGCCGTTGGTGAAGATCGCGTCCTCAGGCACGTTCGCCTCGATCCAATTCATGATCGGGCCCATCTGCACCGCACCCGGTCCGGTCTCCGGTGGCGTCGACCATTTGAGATAGGCGGCGTGCATGACTTCCGTGCGTCCTGCCCAGACGGGTTCGCCTGCGGGCGCAAGGCCTTCGAGTGCTGCGACGAAGTCGCGCGGGCTTGCGGCGATCGCCAGTTCCGGCCGGTAGACGCGGCCGAGCTCGGAACTGTCGGGATGCACATGCACCAGCGTCTGGCTCGGATAGGGGCTGTCCAGAAGCGTGTAGCCGGAGGAGGGCATTTCGGAGAAACGGCCACCGAGAAGCAGGACGAGATCGGCCTCCTTGATCTCTTTTGCGAGAGCCGGGTTGATGCCGATGCCGACATCGCCGGCGTAACTCGGATGCAGATGATCAAACAGCATCTGGCGGCGGAAGGAGCAGCCGACCGGCAGCTTCCAGCGCTCGGCAAAATGCTGGAACTGAGCGACGCTCTCAGCCGTCCAGCGGGTGCCGCCAAGGATGGCGATCGGTCGCTTGGCGTTTTCGAGCATCTCGCCGAGGCGCTTGACCTGTGCTGCGCCAGGATGTCCCTCGACCGGCTGGTAAGCCTTCGCGGCCGGGGCTTCGGCGCTGCGCGTCAGCATATCCTCTGGCAGCGTCAGCACGACCGGGCCGGGTCGGCCTGACGTGGCGACCGCAAAGGCGCGCGTGACGAATTCGGGAATGCGCGCGGGGTCGTCGATCTCGCCCACCCATTTGGCGACCTCGGTGAAGGCGCGGCGGTATTCGATCTCCTGGAAGGCCTCGCGCTCGCGCGCCTCGCTCTGCACCTGTCCGATGAAGAGGATCATCGGGATCGAATCCTGCTTTGCGACGTGGAGGCCCGCCGAAGCGTTGGTGGCCCCGGGGCCGCGCGTCACCATGCAGATACCTGGCTCGCCTGTCAGCCGTCCCCAGGCGTCGGCCATCATCGCCGCACCACCCTCCTGGCGGCAGACGAGCACGTCGATGTCGGTGTCGTAAAGCGCGTCGAGCACGGCCAGATAGCTTTCGCCCGGCACGCAGGCGATGCGCTTGACGCCGTTGGCGACGAGCGCATCGACGATGAGCTGACCTCCAGTTTTCATTTTCTTCCTCCCGTTGGTCTTTCTTTTGTTCTTGGATCGCCCGCGTCAGATCGCGGGCGACACCTGTGCGACGCTCGTGTCCTTGTGCAGCCGGCGTTCGCGCCAGATGATGTAGAGTCCGGAACCGATGATGATGGTGATGCCGAGCCATTTCAGCGCATCCGACAGATCGCCAAACACCAGCCAGCCGAAGATCGTCGCCGAGACGATTTCGAGATATTGCAGCGGCGCCAGCACCGAGGCAGGTGCTGCGCGATAGGCGTAGACGCCAAGCACGCCGGAGATGGTGGCCGTGACGCCGACGCCGAGCAGGTAATACCAGGTGGCGCCTTCGGGCCAGACCGGATCAAAGACACTGGAGCCGGTGCCTTCGCCGAAATAGAGCAGCACCAGGCAAAAGAGGCCGCCCCAGATGCCGGCGTGAAACTGCATCGACCAGGGGTCCTCGTTCTGCGCCACCATGCGGGTGACGAGCAGGAACACGGCAAGGCCAAAGGCGGCGACGACAGGCAGGAGAGCGATCCACCCGACCTCCTGCATGCTCGGCTGGATGACGAGGAGCGCGCCGAAGAAGCCGACGCCGCAGGCGGTGTAGCGCCGCCAGCCGATGGTCTCCTTCAGGAAGATGCTGCCGAGGATCGTCAGAATGATCGGCTCGACGAAGAAGATCGCAATCGCGTCGGCGACCTCCATCACCTTCAGCGTGGTAATGAAGGAGAGCATGGTGACGACGAGCAGGCCGCCACGCAGCGCGTGGAGCGCGGTCTTCTTCCAGGTGAGATCGAAAAGGCTGCCACGGAAAAGCACGATCGGCAGGATGAAGACGACCTGGAGCAGGAAGCGGACGGCGGTGATTTCGGCCGAAGGGACCTGCGCAATCGCGAGTTTGGCGAATATGTCGATCAACGGCGAGAGCAGCACCGAGATCACCATCAGCGTCAGGCCGAAGGAGATGCGGTTGTGATCGGAGGCGATCTTGGAGAGGGGCATGTCGGCCATCAGGACTACCGGTCAGCGCTTCTTTGCGACGGCGCGAAGGCACCAGGCGGCAAAATCCGCAGTCGCCTTTTCTCGGCCAAGCTCATTCAGGGTTTCGTGGCGCATGCCATCATAGACGGTGACGGTGACATCGCTCATGCCGGCTCTCTGCATCGTCTTGCCGAGCCAGCTGACGGCGTTGCCCATCTCAGTCGATGGGTCGGCGCTGCCGCCGACCAGGTGAACGGGCAGGTCCTTCTTGAGGCGTTCCAGCCGATCGGGCCGGGCGCCTGCAAAGGATAGCCGGAAAAGATCGAGCCAAAGCGATACGGTCGCGTCGAAACCGCAGAGCGGATCGGCGGCATATTTCGCGACCTCTGCGTCGTCGCGCGAGAGCCAGTCAAGATCGGTCTTGCGATCCTTGATCGCCCCGCCCCACATGCCGAAAGTGAGCTTCGTCAGAAGCGGGCTCGGCACGTCGGAGCCTTTCAGGGCCTTTTCGATCTTCAGGATCATCTGCCCGCCGCGACCGGCAAGGCCGGGGCGGAAATTGGAGTTCCAGACGGCAAGCGCATCGTAAAGACCAGGGTCGGTCTCGGCGGCGTTGAGCGCAATCAGCCCGCCCATGGAGTGGCCGAAGAGGATCACCGGAAGACCGGGATGGGTCGCGATGGCGATGTCGCGAACGGCCCTGATGTCGGCGAAGATCTTGTCGAGGCCGTCACGGTTTGAAAACATGCCGAGCGGCGCATCGGGGGCGCGGGTTGCGCCATGGCCGCGATGGTCGTGGGCATAGACGTGGAAGCCGTGGCCGGCCATCGCCTCGGCAAAGCGCTGATAGCGGCCCGAATGTTCGGCCAGGCCATGGCTCAAGAGAAGGATGCCGCGAGCGTCGGTGGATGCCGGAACGTGGCGCCAGCTCAAGGTGGCGCCGGTCGGGCTCTGATGCGTGTTCACCTGCCCGAACATCTTTTCTCCCGGCAACAATCTCGACAGACCAACGCGATTTCAAATCGATTTGTGTCGGAAAGGCAATCGCCGCTTGTTGATCGTTGCGCATGAGGTCACAAGCGATTTGGCGGCATTCACATTAGGAGTTGCAATTTTCCCGTTTTGAGCGATATTCGTTCCTGTTTTGTTTTCGCAGGAGGATGTCATGACGCGTTTCTTTAAAGCGATATCAGGGTTGCCGGCGGTTGCCCTTGCAGCGCTGATGCTGTTGCTTGCACCAACAGCCTTTGCTGCCAGCGAGGTGGTTTCCAAGGAGGCGCAGCCGGCGGGCGCTGCGAGCCGCACCGAGTATGTGCTGGCGGTCAGCTGGCAGCCAGGCTTCTGCGAAACGCGGCCGGAGCGCAAGGAATGCGCGAGCCAGACGGCGGAACGCTTCGATGCCACCAATTTCTCGCTGCATGGCCTCTGGCCCTTGCGCAAAAGTTACTGCGGCGTGGCGGCCGAGATGCGCGCGAAGGACCGCACGGGCAACTGGATGGAGCTGCCGAAGCTTGGCGTTGCCGACGACATGGCGGCGCGATTGCTTGTCGCCATGCCCGGCGTGCAATCCGGCCTCGACCGGCACCAGTGGCTGATGAGCGGCACATGCCAGGAGGGTTCGGTCGACGACTACTTCGCCGTGCAGCTGCGGATGCTGGAGGAGCTCAATCGCTCGGCTGTCGGTGCACTCTTTCGCCAGCGCATCGGGTCCGAGCTCGACGAGAAGACAATCAAGCAGGCCTTTGACCAGAGCTTTGGCGCAGGGGCAGGCGACCGGGTGCGCATGCGCTGCCAGACCGTTCAAGGGCGCAGCCTCATCACCGGGCTGACGATCGGGTTGACTGGCGACGTGTTGAAGGCATCGAGCCTTTCACCGCTGATCCAGGCGGCGGGTACGACCGAGTTCAAATGCGCCAAGGGCATCGCCGACAGCGCTGGCCGCGGCTAGGCGATTGCGCCCGATCTGGTGCGTGAGCTGGCTTTTGGGCGGAGTGGTCCGCGCCCGTCGCGGAGACATGGCGCAAGCCACATGGACGGAGACGCTCGCTTGGGATGGGCCGGGGGATAGACAGGGGCTGACGCCTTTGATCATTGCCCCCTTCCCATAATTCGCCTACATAGCGGGCAAATTTCCTTTCCCTGCGGAGCATTCCCTCATGGCACGTCAGTTCATCTATCATATGGCCGGACTTAATAAGTCCTACGGCGCAAAGAAGGTTCTCGAGAACGTTCATCTGTCGTTCTACCCGGACGCCAAGATCGGTATCCTCGGCCCGAACGGTGCCGGTAAGTCGACGGTCCTGCGCATCATGGCCGGCCTCGACAAGGAATTCACCGGCGAAGCCTGGGTCGCCGAAGGTGCGACCGTCGGCTACCTGCCGCAGGAGCCGCAGCTCGACCCGACGAAAACAGTGCTTGAAAACGCCATGGAAGGCGTTGCCAAGAAGAAGGCGATCGTCGACCGCTACAACGAACTGATGATGAACTACTCCGACGAGACGGCGGAAGAGGGCGCCAAGCTCCAGGATATCATCGACAGCCAGAACCTGTGGGATCTCGAGAGCCAGGTGGAAATGGCCATGGAAGCCCTGCGTTGCCCTCCGGGCGATGCGGAAGTCACCAACCTGTCGGGCGGTGAAAAGCGCCGCGTTGCGCTCTGCAAGCTGCTCCTTTCGCAGCCGGACCTGCTGCTGCTCGACGAACCGACCAACCACCTCGACGCCGAGACGATTGCCTGGCTCGAAAAGCACCTGCGCGAGTATCCGGGCGCCGTGCTGATGATCACCCACGACCGCTACTTCCTCGACAACGTCACCGGCTGGATCCTCGAGCTCGACCGCGGCCGCAGCATTCCTTACGAAGGCAACTACTCGGCCTACCTCGTTGCCAAGGCCAAGCGCATGCAGCAGGAAGGCCGCGAAGAGGCTTCCCGCCAGAAGGCGATCGCTCGCGAACAGGAATGGATCGCATCGAGCCCCAAGGCCCGCCAGGCCAAGTCCAAGGCGCGTATCCGCTCCTATGACGAGTTGGTCAACGCGGCTGAAAACCAGCGCCCGGGCGACGCCCAGATCATCATCCCGGTCGGCGAGCGCCTCGGCCAGGTGGTCATCGAGATGGAAGGCGTCACCAAGGGTTATGGCGATCGCCTGCTCATCGACGGCCTGTCCTTGAAGCTGCCGCCGGGCGGCATCGTCGGCATCATCGGCCCGAACGGCGCCGGTAAGACGACGCTCTTCCGCATGATCACCGGCCAGGAGCAGCCCGACAGCGGCTCGATCCGCATCGGCGAGACGGTGCACCTCGGCTACGTCGACCAGAGCCGCGACGCGCTCGATGGCAACAAGACCGTCTGGGAGGAAATCTCCGGCGGTGCCGAAGTCATCAAGCTCGGCAAGCACGAGATGAACTCGCGCGCCTATTGCTCGACCTTCAACTTCAAGGGCGGCGACCAGCAGCAGAAGGTCGGCAACCTCTCGGGTGGTCAGCGCAACCGCGTGCACCTTGCCAAGATGCTGAAGGCCGGTGGCAACGTTCTGCTGCTCGACGAACCGACCAACGACCTCGACACCGAGACGCTGGCAGCACTCGAAATCGCGCTCGAAAACTTCGCCGGTTGCGCCGTTATCATCAGCCACGACCGCATGTTCCTCGACCGCCTGGCAACGCACATTCTCGCCTTTGAAGGCGACAGCCAGGTCGAATGGTTCGAAGGCAACTTCGAAGACTACGAAAAGGACAAGATCCGCCGCCTCGGCCCGGATTCGGTCAATCCGAAGCGCGTCACCTACAAGCGCCTGACGCGCTAATAGGACCGGCACCGGCTTGCCTGCGGATGCAGGCAGGTACGTCAAGCATACTGGAACGGGCGAGGCGCAGCTTCGCCCGTTTTCTGTTGCGGGCGTTCTACTGCCTCTTTCCATTAATCCTATCCGATCAAGGGGGGAACTGGAGCCAATCCAAAGTGCGACGCGGTATTTCGCGCCCCTGAGGGGGCTCTGTGCTTTGGAGCCGGTCAGGGGCGAGGGGTCTGGAAGTGGCATTACCAGTGGGCAGCGGCCTCTCCGATCGTTGGCAGTCCGGGGCGAGCTCGCTGGCCGCCTGGTGTGCCGCACGTTACCCTGACCGCACAATGGGTGCTCCGGCATCTTCGTCCGTGAGCGGCCTGCCTCCAGTGACGCTACGTGAGGGCAGGATGCTCCAGTGACGTACAACGTGCCAGCGCCGCGCCTTCGATTGCTGAACGTGAAGGCGACGGCCTTGGGTGGACAGGCCGGGCGGAGCCAGGCTGGCGGACGTGACACCTTGGCATGGCCTATACGGCTATGGTCCTGTTTCGCCAGCGGCATTCTTTGGCCTTCCAGCGCAAATCCGCTTGCGCCAGCGTCGCAAATCACATAAACATATCTTTATGTGTTGATGGGGATGGCGATGGCTACTCAGGGGCAACTGGGACTGGATGCGCTGGTGGACGTGCTGAAGGCGGCGGGCGAGCCGACCCGCATGCGTCTGGTCGCGCTCTTGGCTGCGGGCGATCTTACCGTTACCGATCTTACCGAAATTCTCGGGCAATCGCAGCCGCGTATTTCGCGGCATCTGAAGCTGCTTGCCGAGGTCGAACTGATCGACCGTTACCAGGAAGGCGCCTGGGCCTATTTTCGACTGAGACAGGATGGCGCCCGTGTGGGTCTCGTGCGGGCGATGCTGGCTTCCGCCTCTGTCGAGGATGCCGTGCTTTCGCGCGATGCAGCGAGGCTCACCACGCTCAAGAAGGCCAGAGCCGAGAAGGCCCAGGCCTATTTCAGCCGCAACGCTGCCGGCTGGGACGAGCTTCGCCGCCTGCACGTCAGCGAGCGCGACGTCGAGGCTCAGCTGCGCGAGATGGTTGGCGACGAGCCGGTCGAAAGCCTGCTCGATCTCGGCACCGGGACGGGCCGTATCCTGCAGCTGTTCGAAGGGCTCTATCGCCGGGGCACCGGGGTCGACGCCAGCCGCGACATGCTCGCGGTTGCGCGCTCCAATCTCGACCGGGCCGGCATCACCAAGGCATCGATCCGCCATGGCGACATCTTCAACCTGCCGCTCGACGGCCAGACCTTCGATCTCGTCACCATCCATCAGGTGCTGCATTTCCTCGAAGAGCCGGAGGCGGCGATCGCCGAGGCCGCGCGGATGCTGATGCCCGGTGGTCGCCTGGTCATCATCGACTTTGCGCCGCACGGGCTCGAGCACCTGCGCGACGAGCACGCCCATGCCCGCCTCGGCTTCTCGCATCAGGCCATGGCCGACTGGCTGGCCAAGGCGGGGCTGGTCCTCGAAAAGACCACGGATCTGTCGCCTGAGGGGGCGGACGGCGGGAAACTGACGGTGACCATCTGGCTGGCGCGCGATCGGCGGGCCGTGAATGAGAATGAAACGCCGAGGCCGCGTGTCCAGGCGGGGGGAGTTTAAATATGACGGCACAGACGCTTTATCCGGCCGAACGCGGCAATCTGAAGCTCTCCTTCGAGTATTTCCCGCCGAAGACCGATGAGATGGAAGCGCAGCTCTTCCAGACAGCGGAAGATCTTTCCGTCTTCGGTCCGGCCTTCGTGACCGTCACCTATGGCGCCGGCGGCTCGACCAAGGCACGCTCGCTGACGACGGTCCGTCGCATGATCGAGGAAAAGGGTTTTGCCAATACCGCGGCTCACCTGACCTGCGTCGGCGCGCCGAAGGCGGAAGTCGACGCGGTGATCGACGAGTACATTGCCTGCGGCGTCCGGCACTTCGTCGCCTTGCGCGGCGATCCGCAGGGCGGCATTGGCAGCGTCTACCAGCCGCATCCAGGCGGCTACGAGAGCAGCGCCGATCTCGTCAGGGCGATCCGCGCGCGCGGCGACGATATCGAGATCTCCGTCTCGTCCTATCCGGAAAAGCACCCGGAAAGCCCCGACGTCGCGTCCGACATCGACATGCTGAAGCGCAAGGTGGACGCCGGTGCGAACCGGGCGCTGACCCAGTTCTTCTTCGACAACAATGATTACGAACGCTACCTGGAGCGCGTACGCCGCGCCGGCATCAATATCCCGATCGTCCCGGGCATCCTGCCGATCAACAATCTCACGCAGGTGCAGAAGTTTGCCGGTCTCTGTGGCGCCAGCGTGCCGGAGGCAATCGTTACGCGGCTCGTCCACCTTGAGGACCAGCCGGCCGAGCGCTTCAAGGAGGCGACCCACATCGCCGCCGAGCAGATCGTCGATCTGGCGCGTCGCGGCGTGCGCGATTTCCATCTCTATACGATGAACCGCACGCCTCTGGTGACCGCTGTACTCGATCTCGTCGGCTTCGAGCAGGTTCAACCGGAGACGAGCGGCGCGCTCGAGGAAGCGCCGCAGAAGAGAGTGGCAGGTGCCGCGGCCTGAGCCGCGCTGCCTCAGCCACACGCCTCGAACCGCTTCAATGGTTCAGCCTGTGGCCGCTTCAGGAAAAGGTCGCCCAAAAAGGAAAGCGCCCGAAGATCGATCTTCAGGCGCTTTCTCGTTTGTCGCAGCGTCTAGACCCTGTGCTCTCTTGGCGGTCTAACTTGCTTGGTGCTGCAAAATGGTTTCCCGGAAATTTAAGTCCCTATTCGGTTTTGGACTGTCAGCAGCTCGCTCTTCAGATGAAAAGCATCGTGGCTACGAATACGAACGCTGCACTGATCATGAGGACGTTCAGCGAATGTGTAAGGCCCATGGAAGACCCTCCCTGCGTTAACGCGTTAAAACATAGGGCGAAATCAGGGAGGGTTAAAGGGAAACTTGTGCTGCAGTGCGAAATCCGTGAGGTCGGAAACCCTTATTCACAGGCCTATAGATCTGAAAACATTGCTATTTCGAGGCTGCCACATTTTTTTCACAATCGCTTCGACAAGGTTAATGTAAACGTTTGTAACCGTGCGTGAGTGCCCCAAACGGGTACCATTCAAGCCCCCGATTCCCCCGTTCAGGCGGCCCGTTTGCGGCGCAGGATTCGGCCGTCGAGGACGGCCAGGCCGAGTGCGATCAGCACCATGCCGGCGAAATCCGCCACCTGCAGCGTCTCGCCGAGAAAGAGGTAGCCGAGCAGGATCGCGCTTGGCGGCACCATGAGGGTGACGAGCGAAGTGTTGGTGGCACCGGCTTCCCGCATGATGCGGAAGAAGAGGATGTAGGCATAGGCGGTGGAGACGAGCGCCAGGCCGAGGATCGAAAGGACCACCTCGATTGGTGGCATGGGCAGCAGCCAGGGCGTATCGCTGAAAGCGGCGACGGGCAGGGCAATCAGCGTCGAAGCCGTCAGTTGTCCTGCGGCCGTCACCGGCGGTGCCAGGTCCTTGAAGCGTTTGCCGTAGGTTGCGGCAAAGCCGTAGCTGACGGCCGCAAGCACAGGCAGGATGAGCGCCCAGAGTGGCACGCTGCTCGACGTGCCGAAGAGACCGGCGACGGCGCTCGGCCCGATCAGGACCACGGTGCCGGCAAGGCCAAGCAGGCAGCCGGCAAGCTTGGTCGAGCTCAGCTTTTCGTCCTCCGTTGCCATATTGGCGATGAGGACGGTCCAGACCGGCGTGGTGGCGTTGAGGATCGCCGCAAGCCCGGCGCCGATATGGGTTTGCCCAAGGAAGATGAAGGCATGGGGGATGGCATTGTTGATCAGCCCCATCAGCGCGAATTCGCGCCAGCGGCTGGCAAGGGCCTCGTACATGCCGAAGCGGCCGCGGATGTAGAGATGCAGGGCCACGGCGGCGAGGCCCAGCCGAAGGAACACCAGCGTGAACGGCGGCACATGGGCGACGGCAACGCGAGCGAAGAAAAACGATCCGCCCCAGATCAGGCCGAGAAGCGCAAGCAGCGCCCATGTCGTGACATTCATCTGCTGGCCGTTCACTGCGGGGCGTGCGTTCATGGTCCTGCCTGCCGGTTCTGATCTGACGCTGTTTCATAGCCCGGCGCGGGAGAAGCGACCACCCGGTTCTTGCAAGCGTGCGTGGTAGCGAGGGGAGCGGTCGGCGTGGGAGGTACACCAACATTGCCGGAGGCTACGGCTGTGCGACTGACAAAAAGAAGCCCCGGCAATCCGTGCGATCACCGGGGCGGTTGGTCGTCAGCAAAGGGCAGGCGCGCTTGCCCGCGCCGTTGCGCCTAGATCATTTCATTGTTTCGTCGAAACAGCGAAATGATCTAACTCTCTGATATTACGCAATTCCGGACGGAAAACCGTTCTACACTGGAATTGCTTTAGAGAGCGTTCAAGAGTTCCAGCGTTGCCCAGCCGTCGGCCGGGCGGCCGAGGCGAAGCTGCTCCTTCTGGAGTGCTGCGCGCGTGCCGGAGCCGAGGATGCCGTCGATCTTGCCAACGTTGTGGCCGAGCGTCTGGAGCTTGGTCTGCAGTGCCTTCATGCCAACGTCGTCGAGGCCCGGTTCCGGATTGCCGCCCTCATAGGTGGGCGCGCCGCCGAGGCGGGTCGCGAAGTAGGCGGCCGAGGTCGTGTAAATGAACGACTGGTTCCACTCGAGATAGACGTTGAAGTTGGGGTAGGTGAGGAAGGCAACGCCCTTGCGGCCCTGCGGCAGCACCAGCGAGGCTTCGAGATTGCCGAAAGCGGTGTCGCCGTTGCGCGGCTTGACGCCGAGCGCGAACCAGTCGCTAGCCTTCATGCCTGGCTGCAGGCCGGTCTTTTCCCAGGGAAGCTCAGCGGGAACGCTGACTTCCTGGATCACCGGCTGGCCAGCCTTGAAGCCGAGGCTCTGGATGAACTTGGCGGCAGTCAGGATCGCGTCGGGCGAGCTCTTCTTCAGGTTGACGTGGCCGTCGCCGTCGCCATCGACGCCATAGGCGATGATGTCTTCCGGCAGCATCTGCACCTGGCCGATCTCGCCGGCCCAGGCGCCGGTGGTGGTCGCCGGGTCGAGGTCGCCGTGCTGCACCATCTCGATGGCTGCGATCAGCTGCGGGCGGAACATTTCCGGTCGGCGGCAATCATGCGACAGCGTCACCAGCGCGTCGCGGGTGTTGAAGTCGCCCTGGACGGCACCGAAGTCGGTTTCCATCGCCCAGAAGGCGGTGATGACGGGGGCGGGCACGCCGAATTCCTTCTCGGCGCGGGCAAAGACGTCGGCATATTCCTTCATCTTCTGCTGGCCGATATCGAGCCGCGACTTGCTGACGGTACGCTTGGAAAATTCGGTGAAGGTCTGCTTGAAGACGCCCTGGGCGCGGTCGCGGCTGAGCACCTTTTCGTTGATGGCGGCACCCGCAAGCGCCCGGTCGGCGACATCGGCCGGAACGCCCTTGGCGACCGCCTCGGCCTTCACGCCCTGAAGGAACGCGCCGAGGTCGCCGCCGCAGGCAACCGCCGGAGCTGCTGCCTGCGTGCCCGTCGCAGCCGCGGTCTGGGCGGCAGCCGCAGACGCGGTCAGGGCCAGAAGAGCGACGGAGGCGAGGGCGTGCCGGGCTATGCGGATCATCATAAATTCCTTTCTTTGCCGTGGGATGCGCGTGCGCCACCACGGACGAAACTGCTGTTTGTAAATCTGCCGTTGCTCTTTCAGAGCATTATGACCGAAAGAAGAAAAAGGGTTCGCCTGCCACAGTTGTCGGCAGGAATGTCAGTTCTGCTTCGGTTGCGAGACCGCCGCGACCCATTTCTTCCAGTTTTTCGCCGAGCCGGCGAAGACATTGATATCGGTGGCGCCGTCGATGCCGGGAATCACCCCGGTGCTGGTGTATTGCCAGAACGCCCAGCGACGCTCGACATAGGTTTCGCCCGGATGCTTGGCGACCGAGCGCACCCAGAAGTGATGCTCCTTGAACTGGTCAACGAGATTGTCGCGGTGGAAGTCGACCGAGGTGTAGATGATCGGCCGCTTGCCGTAATGCGCTTCGAGGCGGTCCATGAAGCGCTTCATCTCGACGCGTACTTCGTCGGGCGAGGGGCGATGGCGGCAGGTCTTCGATTCGCCGTTCCACTCGACGTCGAGCACCGGCGGCAGGTAGACCGCGCTTTTCGGCACGTTGGCGATGAACCAGTCGGCCTGATCGTCCGCGGTCGAGCAGAAGTAATAGAAGTGATAGGGCGCGTAGGGGATGCCGGCGGCCCGCGCCCGCTGCCAATACTCGTTGAAGCGCGTATCGACCCGATCCTTGCCTTCCGTCGCCTTGATGAAGGCGAAGGAGACGCCCGAGTTCTTCACCTTCGTCCAGTCGATATCGCCATTCCATTTCGAAACGTCGATGCCGTGGATGTTGTGGTGCTGCGGGGTCCGGTCGCCGAAGTTCTGCGGGTCCGTATCCTGAAAGCGCGGTGGGATCGATGCCGTCTGCATCAGGTCGTAGTCGGTCGAGGAACAGGCGGAAAGAAGGGTGGCAATGGGCAATAGAGCCAGGAGAAGCCGGCGCATGGGGTACCTGTTTCGAGACGATCGACGAACCTGCCTCACACGATGGCTTCCATATCGGTGATTTCCCCCGCGAGGCGTGAACCCCATTTTCACCATATCATCGTAAAAATTGGGTTAGCTCAAGCGGGAATTGCGGTCGTGCCCATGGTCGAAAGCGCCGAAAACCGGGAGATTTTCGGCGCCGACCCAAAAGCGGCAACGCGCGGATTGCCCGCGCGTTGCACGACATGGGCTGCTGGTCTCAGGCAGCGACCGCAACGGCTGGGCGTTGATAGACGGCCAGCCAAGCATAACCACGGCCGATCGCGCGCCGTTCGAGGTCGGCACCGTTCGCTCTCGCCTTGTCGCGCAAAACCTCGAACAGGCGCTCGCGCGGCGTCACGTGGAAGCGATTGAGCCAGCCGCGCAGCGCCCGACGAAAGCCTGCCGGCAGGCGTTCCTGCTGGCCGAAATCGGCGATGTGCAGCGAGCCGCCAGGATTGAGCGCCGCGATTGCCGCGTCGATCGCCTTCTGCCAGTCGGGGATCATCGACAGCGAATAGGAGATGACGACGTGGTCGAAGCCTCGCTCGCCGAAGATGGCCGGGTCAAAATCCGTGGCATCGGCGACCCGAAGCGTTGCTCGCGGCCTGGAGCCGCGGTTGAGCTTTGCATCGGCCGAGGTCAGCATCTCCTGCGAAATGTCGAGGCCGAACAGGCGGGCCGAGGGGAAGCAGCGGCCGATTAGCGAGAGATTGCGGCCGGTGCCGCAACCCACTTCAAGCACCGAGGCGCCAGGTGCTGCGTGCATCTCCCGGATCAGCGTGTCGCGACCGAAGAGGTAGTACTTGCGCGTCAGATCGTAGAAATGCCGCTGGTAGCGGTACATGTGGTCCATGCGCCGCGCGTGGGAACTGCGAGCCTCAAGCACGGGCCTAGCCTTTCTTCCGGTAGATGTGGAAGCCGCCATAGATGGCGGAGCGATCCTCTGCGCCAAGCCTCAGCGAGGTCTCGGCGTCGTAGTGCCACTGGTCAAGCAGGGCTGCGGAAACACGGCCTGGCAGGATGCTGTCTTCGGCCGCGGTGCGGAAGATGACAACCGCGCCGGTATCGGCCGTACGGGTGATTTCCGTCCAGAGGTCGTTCAGCTGCTGGTCGTTCATCCAGTCCTGGGCGTCGAGCAGCACGTAGCGATCGACGGCGCCGGCAGCCTTGCCGGCCAGAAGCTCGGTGAAGCTTGCGTGATGAACCTCGACGCGTTCGGCGTTGTTGCGGATCGTCTCATAGGCAGAGGCGCTCAGATAGGGCGGCAGGTCGCCCTCTTGCGGCAGCGGGTAACGCCGTGCGAACGCCTGCCAGGCAAAGTAGTTCTCGCGCAGCGGGAAGTGACAGGTGAGCTTTTCGAGACGCTGGCGGAGCACGGCGGCGAGCGACTTCTCGGCACTCAGGCTTGCGAGCTCGTCGAACTGCTGCGGCGGAATGCCGAGGCCGAAGAGCGAGCTCTTGCGCCCGGTGATCCAGCGGATGGTGGGACGATCAAACAGCGGCGCCAGGCGCTCGTCGAAGAACTGGCGCTGTTCGCGCATCGAGCGCGCCTGGACGAACTCTTCCGGATTGACGCCGTGCATGCGCGAAAGCAGGTGGGCCGCCGCAATGAAGCGGCCGAGAAGGCCGGTGCGATAGATGTTGCGGCCAAAGACGCCGATGCGGCGGCGGCCGGCGAGGCTGCGGCCGTTCCAGTAGCTGCGGGTCGCCGCGTCGAGTTTGGGTGCGAGGAAGAGATCGAAAGCCTGGACGTTGGTGCCGGTGCCTTGGGTGGCGAGGAAGCGCGTGACGTCCTTGTGGCTCGGCAGATGGCGGAAGGCCGCGAGCTTCAAGCGGTTGAGCGCGATATGGTGCGGGTTGAGATCGACGACGTCGATCTTGCGCGGGCCGGCTGATAGATAGGTCAGCATGTTGCAGCCGCCAGAGCCGATGGTGACGATGCGACTGTCGGGGCCGAGCTGCATCGCTTCCATGTCGACGATCGGGTCTTCCCAGATTTGCGGGTAGACGAGGCCCGAAAACAGCAGGCCGAAGAGACGTTCCGAGAGGCCCGCAAGCGAGAGGGTCTTGTGCTGCAGCAGGGCGTTTTTCAGCTTCGGATTTTTTCTGCCAAAGCCGACGTCGGGAGCGAGTTCATTCATCTCAGACGGTCATCCAGTTGAAACTTAGCCGCTTCTAAATTGACTCGGCTACACTTTGATGACGGGCTTTCCACAGCCGCCCGAACCCGCCGTAGAGGCTGTGACTGTGATTTTTCACCCATAAGAATTCATTAAACCCTAGCGTGCTAGCACCTTCTCATATTCGGGGGGCGTCGACATGATGTTAAGAACGTTTCTGCCGAAGCCCGAGCAGCGATTTGCGGCTGCCGGCGCGGCATTGGGGGCTCTGGTTTCTGCGGCATGGCTGGCGACGGAAACCGTTCTGATTGAACAATCGACGACCCATTGGGACGTTACCGCCATTGTGGCGGCCGGCGCCATGCCGTTTCTCCTCGGCGGTTCCTTCTATCGCTGGCGCTATTCGCGTCGGCTCGAACGTGAATTGTTTGCGGCCCGCCGTGCCGAGCGGCGGCTGCGCCACGAGGTCCACCGCGACAAGCTCACGGGGCTTGCAAACCGGGCGGCGCTGGAGGCTGATATTCGCCAGGCGCTTTGCGTCGAGGGGGCCGCGTTCGAACGCAAGTCATTGCTCCTCCTCGACCTTGATCGTTTCAAATCCATCAACGACACGCTGGGGCATGATGCTGGCGATCGGCTGCTGGCTCTGTTTGGCGCGCGGTTGCGCCGGGCATTCGCCGGAGAAGCGACGGTGTACCGGCTGGGGGGCGACGAGTTCGTGGTCGCGGCGGCCGGCGCGTCATCGCAAGCCGAGGCCGAAATGTTGGCAACGCGCGTCGAGAGACTGTTCGAGCTGCCGTTCGATCTCGGCGAGGCCCAGGTCGCTTCCGGCTGCAGCATCGGCATCGCCTTTATCGAGCGGACGGACATTTCGACGGGCGATGTGCTGAAGCGGGCGGATCTGGCGCTCTACGAGGCAAAAGCGATCAGCGGCAACAGCCATGCCTTCCATTCCGAAACGATGTCGGACGCCATGCGCCAGCGGGCGGAGGCGGAGCGCGATCTGGTGCGGGGTTTTGCGCAGGAGGAGTTCTTCCTCGAATTCCTGCCGATCGCCGGTGGCGAAAGCGGTGTTGTCCGAGGGTTCGAATCGCTGCTGCGCTGGAGGCATCCGCTTCGTGGCGTGATCGGGGCGGACGCATTCGAGCCGCCGGAGCAGAGCGCGTTCACGCTGTCGCTGGGGGCATGGGCACTTCAGGCCGCCTGCCGACAGGCGGCAAGCTGGCCATCGCCGACCGGGCTGACCGTGGTGCCCTTCGCTTCCCAGCTTAGGGATCGCGACTTCGTGGTGCAGGTGCAGCGATGCCTGCTTGCGGCGGGCCTGCCACCGGGGCGGTTGACGATCGAGGTTGCCGAGGGCGTTTCGACGGAAGACCTGGCCGTTTTCGCTGAGAACCTGCGCGGCCTGCGCGTGCTTGGCGTGCGGGTCGCGCTGGGCGGGGGCTCTGCCTCGTCGCTGCCCTTGAACCAGATTTCCGACGTGCAGCCCGACCAGGTGACGGTCGATCTGGCCGCCGTGCGGGCGGCCCACGGCAGTGAGCGCAGCGTTGCGCTGCTTGCCTGCCTGATCAAGACGGGCCAGGTGCTGCGTCTTGCGATCGGCGTCAGCGGCGTCGAGAAGGAAAGCGAGGCGGATTGCGCGCGCGCCTGCGGCGCGGCGGAACTCCGCGGCCCATGGATTTCGCCGCCAATTGCCGACGTGACCGTGCTGTTTGGCGGCGGCAAAATGGGTGAACTGCGACGCACTGCATAGAGCACGTCGCGCAAGGCGGCGCCGGGATCTTGCGCGCGAGCAATCTCTGCTATCTGCAAAGCGTCCGGGGCGGTTCTTCTTAAAATGACAGGTTGAAACCGTCGGGGCTTTTCCTGGCTGCGAAATGCTGGTTCTCTTTGCGCCTCAAGTCGGAGGAGCGCATGGGACGCGTGTTGAGGATATCGGGTGCTGCCTTGGTGCTGATTGCTGCCGGCCTTTTTGGCTGGCTCGCGCTGGCGCCACCGGAACTGCTCAAGATCGGTGACGGCTATGCGGCCAAGATCGTCTGCTCCAACGTGTTCATCGCCGGGCGCGATGCACAAGCGGTGCTTGCCGATGACGTCCAGGCACCCGGTCATCCCTTGCTGAAGTTGATCAGCGTCGCCGTGGATAGCGAGAAGCAGATGGTGACGGCCCGGATCCTGGGCTTTGCCGCTGCGGGCTACGCGGCCTATCGGCCGGGGACGGGCTGCACGAGCCTGCCTGATGGCGACGCGAGCGCGCTTGCACAGATCCGGACCGCGGCCGCCGCACCTGCACCTTTGCCGGATGCGACCTGGCCGGAAGGCGAGGGGGCACAAATCGACCCCGCCCTGCAGAAGCTGATCGAAGACGGAGAGCTTGCCGGGCCGGGCATGCGGGCGATCGCCGTCATAAGAGATGGTCGCCTGGTCGCGGAGACCTATGGGCAAGGCTTCGATCGTTCGACACCGCTTCTCGGCTGGTCGATGACCAAATCCGTGACGGCGGCGCTGATCGGTCTGCGCGTCGCTGGCGGACACATGGATGTGGCACGCGCCGGGCTCCTGCCGGAATGGGCTGGCGACGGGCGCGCGCGCATCACGCTTGCCGACCTCATGGGCATGCAGAGCGGGCTGGAGTTCAACGAGAACTATGGCGACGTCACCGACGTCACCCGCATGCTCTACCGCGAGAAGGATATGGCGGCTTACGCGGCGGCAAAGCCACTCTCCTCCGAGACCGGGACGGACTTCCGCTATTCCAGTGGCACGAGCACGCTTCTGGCGAAGCTCTGGATGCAAACCTTCGATGCCCCGGCCGCAGCACTTGCCTATCCGCACGACGCCCTTTTCTCACCCCTGGGCATGCGGAGCGCGGTGATGGAAACCGATGAGGCGGGCACGTTCGTCGGCTCGTCCTACATGTATGCGACAGCGCATGATTGGGCGCGTTTTGCTCAGTTCCTGTTGCAGGACGGCGTCTGGAAGGGGCAGGCGATGCTGCCTGCGGGCTATGTCGCGTTCATGCGCACGCCGACCAAGGCGTCCGGCGGCAAATACGGCCAGGGTCAGGTGTGGCTGGAGGAAAACGGGGTCAGGGCAGGGACGGGCCGCTTTCCGGCAGACAGCTTTTGGATGCTTGGCCATGACGGCCAGGCCATTATGCTCGTGCCCTCATTGAAGCTTGCGGTGGTCAGGCTCGGTCTGACACCCTCGCGGCTCGGCTATGACGTGCAGAAGCTCAACGGCAAAATAATAGAGGCGCTCGATTGAGCGCCTCTTTAAAAATCGTCCCGGTCAGCGGCTAGAGAAACTCCAGCAAGTGAGGCTTGCCTCACTTCATGCCGAGCTCTTCGAGCAGACCCTTGCGCTTGGCGTGGTAGTAATAGCCGCTCGCATAGAGCTTGACCGCGCCGTCATGCTGGTTGTCGGCCACCATCCAGGCGCCGTGCAGGTACTTCGTCGCGTATTTGATGTTGGTTTCGGCGTCGAACAGACCTTCCGCCGGACCGTCGTAGCCGAGGCCCTTGGCGGTGTTGTAGCGGATCTGCATCAGGCCGTAGTTGCCCTTGCTGTAGGCGCGCGGGTTGTAGTTGCTCTCGCGCTTGACGACACGGTGCACCAGTTCGACCGGGATACCGTTGAGGTCGGCGTAATACTTGATGAGCTTGTCGAGTTCGGGACGCGAGCTCGTCGGCGTCTTGGAGAACTTCATCGAATCCGGGATGACGCTGGCAACGGCGGCCACGGTCGAGCCGATGACGCCCGTCTTCGGGCGCTCGGTCGGTACGATCATGCGGTTTGCAACGAGGTTTTCGAGGCCGACGGGCTCGCCGGTGTCGAAGTCCGATTCCATTGCAGCGGCAACAGCGAGCGTGGAAACCGGCAGGTCCTGCACCCGGCTGGACTTGGCAGCAGCGACGGTCGGGGCGGTTGCTGCTACCTGCGAGGCATCGGCGGAGGCCAGGGTCACGGCGGCAGTCGCGGTCTCGGCATTGGTCATGGCGGCGTTCGTCGGGGCAACCATGGCAAGGGCCATGGTATCGCCCGGCTTGGCAGCGGGGACCGCTACCAGCGCCGGAGCCGCTTCGGCGCCTTGGGCAAGATCGGTCGCGACCGGATAGGTGGTCGCGACGCCGGTGGTTTGGGCCGCCGTCTGGGCGACAAGAGCAGCGCTCGTTGCGGTGGCAACGCCATCAGGCGTCGGCAGGGCATAGGCGGTCATTTCAGTGCCGGGCTTTGCGAGCGGCGTGACCGTCTGCACGGCCGTCAGATCTGCGAGCGACGTGTGCTCTACCGTTGAGCATCCCGAGACAATCGACGCCGACAGAATAGCTGCCACGCCAAACGTCTGTTTGGAAAGGGAAATACGGTACTTCGCCATTCTGTCACTTTCGTGCTTCTGGGCCCCGTAGCCCCTGCAAATCAGCGGTTGCCAGCCGCCAAGCGTGAATCTCCATTAACCTATGCGGCAGGCGGCGGCAAGCGCGAGGGCGCATTTCACGCCGTGGCGCGCTTCATCGTCGCCGTCAAAAGCCCTGCGCCGATGAGCATGGAACCGCCGGCGCGATTGACGATCCGCCGGATATTCGGCTTGGAAATCGTGCTGCGGGCGGCAGTCGCCAGCGCTGCGTAAAGGCTGGCATTGAGGATCGCGAGCGTCAGGAAGGTCAGTTCGAAAATCGCCATCTGGGCAAAGAGCGGCTGGCTGAGATCGAGGAACTGCGGCAGGAAGGCGACGAAGAAGACAATGCTCTTCGGGTTGAGCGCAGTGACCGCATAGGTATGAAAGAAGATGCGCAGCGGCCGCTCGCCGGCTGCTGTCTCGACATCGGTGTCGCCGCCGGCGGAAACCGGCGCGCGCCAGAGCTTGATGCCGAGCCAGATGAGGTAGGCGGCACCCACCCATTTGAGAACCGTGAAGATGGCGGCGGAGGTCGCCAGCAGCGCACCAAGGCCAAGCATGGAGGCGGTCATGGCGGTGAAGTCGCCAAGCGCCACGCCGGCGACGGTCGCACCCGCCGTCTTGCGGCCGTGGCCGAGCGCATAGGAAATGACGAGAAGAATGGTGGGGCCGGGGATGGCGAGCAGCACGGCAGAGGCTGCGGCAAAGGCAAACCAATGTTCAAAAGACATGAAAAAGGCTCCGCGTTGAGGTGGTTCTCGGCAATCAATTTCGCCGAGCCAGCCACGGAAACGCGGAGCCGTCAATCTCTAAATCAGGCGTTGTCGGCGGGCGGCAAACGCACCCGCCGGGGCGTGCACGTCAGTGCTTCTGGGCCTTCCACTTCTGCCCGATGACGTCCATCACCTCGCCGAACCACTTGGTCGAGGTGTCGAACTGCTTGCCGCCCTTGATGCGCGGGAACTCGATCGTGCGCAGCTTGCCGCCCTGGTCTTCGTCGTGACCAGTGACGCCCGAGACCTTGTTGAGCGCGCTTTCGACGGCGAGGTCGACCATGCTCTGGATGAGGCGCAGGTCGTCGCCGTTGGCCGGTGCCGAGCGGGCATAGTAACCCGACTTCTGTACCATCGGGCGTTCGGCGCCGAGGAGGGCGGCGAACTGCTTGGAGAACCAGTTGCCGACATTGATCGTGTCGATCTTCACGTGGCCGAAGGCGTCGCGCTTGATCGTTTCGCCGGCGGCTTCACGCTCAGCGACGATCGCGTCGAGGCAGGCGCCTTCGCTGACGAACAGCGTGACGAAGCCGGTGCGATCCATGACCTGGCGCAGGCGCGCGGCTTCACCCTGCAGATCGAACTTCATCTCCGGCAGGTAGAGGCCGTCGATGGTCTTCATCTGCCGGTTCATCATGAAGCCGTCGACGAATTCCTTGTCGTCGGTCATCTGGATATAGGAGCGGGCGGTGGCCGCGGTCAGCCAGCCGCTATGGCGGCCCATGACCTCGTGCACGACGAGGGTGCGCGGTGCGGCACTCTGTTCGTTGCTGACATTGTCGAAGAAGCGGGCGCCGTATTCGGCCGCCGTCCAGGCGCCGAGCGTCTGGCGGATCGGAACCACGTCGTTGTCGACGGTCTTCGGCAGGCCGACGACGGTCAGGTCATAGCCGTTGGCGCCGAGATAGGCGGCAAGATCGGCAGCGGTCGTGTTGGTGTCGTCACCGCCGATCGTGTGCAGGATCGAGATGCCGTCCTTGGCAAGCCGCTCGGCCGCGACCCTCAGCGGGTTCTCGCCTTCCTTGACGAGGCCGCGCTTGACGCAATCGGCTGCATTGGTGAGCTTGACGCGGCTGTTGCCGATCGGCGAGCCGCCATGGCGATGCAGGATATGGGCCTTCTCGCGCATGTCGCGGGTGATTTCGATGCGGTCTCCTAAGAGCACGCCCTGGTAGCCCGAGCGATAGGCGACCAGTTCATATTCGGGTGCGACGTCCGAATAGCGCTCGATCAGGCCCCCAACGGCAGATGACAGGCAGGGCGCGAGCCCGCCGGCCGTCAGCATTGCGACTTTCTTCTTGGCCATGTTTCCTCCTCGGGACTTTGGCATGCGATGGCTGGGGCCTCCATAACGCAAATCAGATGGAAATTAAATGACGGGGCTGTGGAAGTTGTGTCGAGCGACACGGTAAAAGCGTCTGACCCGGCAGATCGCCGGCCGGGCGGCGGGCAGTGGCGTGCGCCAATTGCCGCAGTCCGCCATGCCGGCAGGGTCCGAGGCCTCTTTTTGCCGCGGGGCTGTTCCCGCGGGAACAGCATTCTGTCGGCTTGCCGTCGCAAGTTCCAATCGATGGATTGACAATAGTGAGGGGCCATCACAAGTTCGTCATCCTCGTGGTTCGGTCCGCCCCACCGCTTGCAATTTGCCACCACAATAGTCCATGCTATAGGCTGGAGAGACAGGGATTCTCGCATGTCATTCTGGGACAGCATCCTCAAGATCATCACCGCCACGGGCAATGCACTGGCCGGGGTGGTGGAGGCTGTGCGCACCCTGTTTGAAGGTGACCCCGAGACACGGCGCAAGGTTGCCTTCTCCGTCGCCATGATCGCGCTTTCGGCCAAGATGGCCAAGGCCGACGGCATTGTCAGCGAGGCCGAGGTCGCCGCTTTCCGCGATATCTTCCAGTTTCCGCCCGACCAGGCGCAGAACGTCGCGCGTCTCTATAATCTGGCGCGCCAGGACGTCGCGGGCTATGAGGCCTATGCGGAGAAGATGGCGTCGCTGTGTTCTTCCTGCGAGGAAAACTGCCCGATCCTCGAAGATATCGTCGACGGCCTGTTCCACATCGCCAAGTCCGACGGTGCGGTGCACGAGCACGAACTGGCCTTCCTGGTGCGCGTTGCCGAGATCTTCGGCATGGACGAGGGGCATTTCAGCCGCATTATGGCCCGCCATGTGCATGGCGACGGCCGCGACCCCTATCAGGTGCTCGGCGTTTCGCGTAAGGATGACTTCGCCGACATCCGCAAGCGTTACCGTGTGCTCGTTTCCGAGAACCACCCGGACATGCTCGTTGCCCGCGGCGTACCGCAAGAATTCCACGCGATCGCCAATGATCGTATGGCGGCGCTCAACGCCGCCTATGAGGCGATCGAGAAAGAACGCCGAGCTGCATGACCTCGAAATACTGCGACTATCCGGGTGCCCGCTTCATGCCGTCGCCGAATTTTGGTGACCGCGTCGGTGAGCGCGCCCCGGATATGATCGTTCTGCATTATACCGGCATGGCGACAGGGGCTTCGGCGCTCGAGTGGCTGTGCCGCGAGGAGAGCCAGGTTTCCAGCCACTACTTCGTGCACGAGGACGGACGCGTCGACCAGCTCGTCCCGGAGACGCTTCGCGCCTGGCATGCGGGCAAGAGCTACTGGAAGGGCGAGGTCGACATCAATTCCTGTTCGATCGGCATCGAGATCGCCAATCCAGGGCATCCGGGCGGACTGCCCGATTTTCCGGAAAAGCAGATCGCCGCGGTCGTCGAATTGTGTCGGGACTGTGGCCAGCGCTGGTCTATTGCGCCTGAGAGGGTGCTTGCCCACAGCGATATCGCCCCCATTCGCAAGGTCGACCCGGGAGAAAAATTTCCCTGGCACGTTCTTCACCGTGAAGGGGTCGGGCACTGGGTGGAGCCGGCGGCGATCGGCGGCGGGCGCTTCTTCCAGCGCGGCGACCGCGGGCAGCCCGTGGAAGCCATCCAGTCGATGCTGTCGCTCTATGGCTATGGCATTGATGTGACTGGCGATTTCTGCGAAAAAACCGAGGGCGCCGTTGCCGCGTTCCAAAGGCATTTTCGGCAACAGAGGGTGGACGGCATCGCCGACATCTCAACCCTCGATACGCTCCACCGACTGCTGTCCGCGCTGCCGCAGTTCGTCGGCTGACGCGGAAGATTTTTGCGTCCCCGCGGCGCTTTTCCCGATGTCCTTGGCATGTTTTTTTAGATTTGCCACATGTTTACCATGATGCGGCATTCATTTCCCGCTCATTGGAACCGCAGGAACAACAGGGCGAAACGCTCACGTCCTGTGAATGAAACGATCGGGAAGTGAGGCTCGAAGCGGGGTGCGCTTCGCTCCATTCCCCAGACCGGAGAATTCAAACTACATGAGAATTTCGTCTGTTGCTGCGGTGGCGGCATGCCTTGGCATGTTCTTCGCCGGGATGGGTACGTCGTATGCGGGGAATGTCGACAGGACCATCAAGACCTCATCCATCCCGTCCGTCACCCGGACCACAGGCTTCCCGAAACCGGACCTTCCGCAGAACGCCCAGTATGCATCGCTGATCAAGAGCTACGCCAAGCAGTACGGCGTTCCGGTCGACCTGGCGCACGCGGTCGTCAAGGTCGAGAGCAATTTCAACCCCAAGGCCCGCGGCAGCGCCGGCGAAATCGGCCTGATGCAGATCAAGCCCGCCACGGCGCGCATGATGGGGTACTCCGGTTCCTCCAAGGGCCTCTACGACCCGGAAACCAACATCAAGTTCGGCATGAAGTACCTCGCCATGGCGCATGAGCTTTCCGGCGGCACGACCTGCGGCACCATCCTGAAATACAATGCCGGCCACGGTGCCAAGCGCATGAACCCGGTCTCCAAGCGCTATTGCGGCAAGGTCCAGGATATCATCGACTGATCAGCAGATCCGCGTCGGCACGCGCCGACGCAGCAAGAGTGCATCATTCGCCACCCTCCCTTGGCGATGGCGGATGATGCGGCCGGACAGGTCTCGCGTTCCGGCGCAAAACGCAGCGCCGCGTCCTGATCGTGCTCCAGCCGCCACCGCTCCTTGACCGGCTGCCGGCCTTGTTCTCCCATCGGCGAGGGCAAGGGAGACGCGCTGCAAAAATGCCGTACAACCTCTGTGCCATCTGGGCGTGCATATGCTATCCCACCTTTCAAGAATGAGGACGGGGAACGGCATGTCCAGGAGCTTTGATTTCATAGTCGTCGGCAAGGGGATGATGGGGGCTGCGGCCGCCCGCCACCTGGCACTTTCAGGCGCAAGCGTTGCGCTCGTCGGTCCTGACGAGCCCACCCACTGGGCGGACCATCCCGGTGTCTTTTCCAGCCACTACGACAATGCCCGCATCACTCGGACAATCGACGACGATCCCGTCTGGGCGCGGCTTGCCCGGCGCTCGATCGAACGCTACGGCGAGATCGAACGCGAGAGCGGTGTTACCTTCTATCACGAGGTCGGGTGCCTGATCGCCGGACCGGCGCCGGGGGCGGCGTACGACTACATCGAAAAGGTCGAGAAGGCGCGCGACGCGCTTGGCGTCGAGGCCCCGCTCTACGACGGCGATGCGCTGCTCGGGCATTTCCCCTGGTTCCGCTTTCCCAAGGGCTCAGCCGGTATCCACGAGCGTTCCGGTGCCGGGTACGTCAACCCGCGGGCGCTGGTTGCGGCCCAGGTCATCTGCGCCGAAAAAGCCGGTGCGACAATCATCCGCGAGGAGGTTCGCGCCGTTTCCGAGGGCGATGACCGCGTGATCGTGACGACGCTCGGGGGTGTTCGCCTCGAGGCGGCCAGGGTGATCGTGTCGGCGGGGGGCTTCTCGTTGTCGGCGACCCTGCTGCCGCGCCCGATCGATCTTGCCGTCAAGGCGCGGACCGTGTTCTTCGCCGAGGTGGCGGAAGCTGACCTGCCTGAATTTGAGGGCATGCCCTCGCTGATCGGCGCTGCACCCGAGCAGGAGAAGAGCTACTACCTCCTGCCGCCGGTCGCCTACGCCGACGGCAGATCCTACATCAAGATCGGCGGAGACCCGACCGACAGGGTCCTCGACAAGGAAGAGGACGTGCGCCAATGGTTCCGCGGGCCGGGCGGCGCCGTTGCGGCACGGCATCTGCATGAACTTCTCCTCGGCGTCATGCCGGGTCTGAAGCCCGCCTCGACGCGGTTTTCGCCTTGCGTGACCTCGTTTACCCGGCATGGGCTGCCCTATATCGGCTTTGCCGGCTGCGAACGCATCGCCGTTCTGACCGGCGGCAACGGGCAGGCGGCCAAGAGCTCCGACGAGATCGGCCGGCTTGGCGCGGTGCTCGTTCTCAACGGCCGCATCGACGAGCCGGAATACGACGCGGATTTCTCCGTCTCCTTTCGCTAGGGGTGTGCCGACCGAAACAGCGCTCCGCTGTTGGCAGTTGAAAAGCCATGCCGTTTTTTCTGGCGCCGGGCGGGGGCTTGCGTTAAGGAGCGCCTGCCAGTTGGCCGGGCAGCCGCTCTCCGCAAGTGCCGAAAGGCCGCGGGGGGAGGAAAGTCCGGGCTCCACGGAAACACGGTGCCGGATAACGTCCGGCGAGGGCGACCTCAGGGAAAGTGCCACAGAAAGCAAACCGCTCCGCTTGCGGAGTAAGGGTGAAAGGGTGGGGTAAGAGCCCACCGCGGACATGGCGACATGGACGGCACGGCAAACCCCACCGGGAGCAAGACCGAATAGGGATGACGCGGACGCGCAAGCGCCCAGCCTGTTTCCGGGCCAGTCATCCGGGTGGGTTGCAAGAGGCTGCGTGCAAACGTAGTCCCAGATGAATGGCTGCCACGTTCCGTTGCCCTCGGGTAGCGGGGCCATACAGAACCCGGCTTACAGGCCAACTGGCGATTTCTCTTTATGGTGAACTGCATCTTTACCACCTGGTTGTACCAGTGGTGTCGGTGTGCACTGACAGTTGGGGGGCGCAGGTGACCGTCGCAAGAGCTTTCGGCAAATGGTGCGGTGTCGGTTTGGCGTTGCTTGTGCTGGTGCCGGTCGCCGTTGCTCCCGCTTATGCTGAAAATCTGCCGGACCTTTCGCCGAAGAGCTATCCTGCCGCCAAGGTCTACAGGGGCAAAGTAAAGCTCCCGGACTTCAACGGCCGTGACAAGGATTTCCGCCTCTTTCGAACGACGATCACCAAGGAAATGCTGGAAGGGGTGAACTTTGCCGGCGAGTACCGGGTGAACCAGGTCGGTTGCGGTGCGCAGTGCACTTTCGTCTTTGTCTCAAGCAACCGAACCGGGGAGGTCTTTGATTTCCCTTTGGGCGGTGACGACAACCTTCTGATGAAGCTTGAGTTCGGGCTTGATAGCAGGCTGATGACGGCCCAATGGGCCTCCTACGAACCAGACCGGTGCGTGCTTGAATACTTGGTGTTCGATGCCGGTCGCTGGAAAGAACTCTACAGCCGCCAGGTCGGTACGTTCGAGGCGTGTCACGACCCGATCGACGAGAATGCTGCGCAGTCCGATCCGGAGCGAAGGGCGCCCTAAAGCTTGATCTGAGACGCGTCGTCGCGGGCATCTCCGGGGCGTAACGCGGCGTTGGCAGTGGCGTACGGCCGGCGCCTGCCGCGTCGGCTTTTGCGCCAGATGGGTTCCGGGCGATCGCGCCGGATGGTGGCCGCGCGCATGTTCCTGCGCTCTTTCTCACATTCTGATTTTTCAACGATTTGAAGCCGTTCCGCCGTCCTATTCCCGCACGGTGGGGGTCATTTCGTAACGCTTCGTTAAACTTAACAACCTATCAATATTTGATCAGCCCGACGGCTGTTTACGATCCAATCCCATTGACGCCCATATGGTCCCATGATATCCCATAATGGCACTGCGCAGGGGCTGCTTCGCGGCCCAAAATCGCAAGAATCCAATGCCTTCCGGCTTCGGAAGGTGGTCGGGCATTCCACTGTTCGGCGGGGCTGTCTTGTGTGCGGGGTGATGTGTTCTCGCGGGTCGATGATTATGGCCCGTCAGTCTTGGGCGGCCGTTTCGCGTTATGAACCGCTTCTTGTCACATGCCACCAATCGGATCGATGCGAAGGGACGGGTTTCCGTTCCCTCGGCGTTTCGCTCCGTGCTGTCGGATGGGGGCGTTCGGGAGCTATACTGTTTTCAGGATTTCGTCTTTCCGGCGATCAGCGTCGGCGGGCCGGAACTCCTGGATCGGTTCGAGAGGCAGATGGCGGCCGAGGATCCTTTTTCCCCGGAGGCCAACGAGATGTCGCTGCTCGTTCATGGGGGTGGCGTCTTCGTGAAGCTCGATCCGGAAGGTCGGTTGATGATGACGGATTTCATCCGCGACTTCACTGGCATCTCGACCGACGTGATGTTCGTCGGGCGGGGCGATTATTTTCAGCTCTGGGAGCCGCAGGCCTTCGTCAAGGCGCAAGCGGTGGCCCGGGAAGGGCGCAAGTCACGGGGGTTGCGTCCAGAATAGAATGGAGAGAGGGAATGGTGACGGATCAAGGCGGAGGTATTCCTGAAGCCGAAGGCGGACCGGTTCGTCACATTCCCGTTCTTTTGCCGGAAGTTCTTGCCGCTCTCGAGCCGGCGCCCGGCAAGGTCATCCTCGACGGCACGTTCGGTGCCGGTGGCTACAGTTCTGCGATCCTGAAGGCTGGTGCCGATGTCGTTGGTCTCGACCGCGACCCGACGGCGATCGCCGCCGGCCAGAAGCTGGTCGGCGAATGGGGTGGGCGGCTAAAACTCATTCATGCACAATTTTCCGAGCTTGCCGCCCATGCGCCCGAGGGTGGGCTCGATGGCGTCGTGCTCGATATCGGCGTTTCCTCCATGCAGATCGATGAGGCCGAGCGCGGCTTCTCCTTCCAGAAAAAGGGGCCGCTCGACATGCGCATGTCGGCCTCGGGTGTTTCGGCGGCCGATGTCGTCAATCGCGCCAAGGTCTCCGATCTCATCCGCATCTTCGGCTTTCTCGGCGAAGAGAAGCAGTCGGGCCGCATCGCGCGTGCGATCGAGAAGCGTCGCGCCGAGCAGCCGTTCGAAACGACCCGCGATCTCGCCGGCCTGATCGAGGTGGTGACCCCGCGCAAGGCCAAGGACAAGATCCATCCGGCGACCCGCGTCTTCCAGGCGCTGCGCATTTTCGTCAACGACGAACTGGGCGAGCTGGCGCAGGCGCTGTTTGCCGCTGAAAAGGCGCTGAAGCCCGGCGGCCGTCTGGTCGTCGTCACCTTCCATTCGCTTGAAGACCGGATCGTCAAGGCCTTCTTCCAGGATCGCTCCGGCAAGGCCGGCGGTTCGCGCCATTTGCCGATGGTTTCTGCAAGGGCTGCAACCTTCACGCCAGTTGGCAAGCCTATGGTGGCGGCCACAGAGGAAGAAGCGTCCCTCAATCCGCGCGCACGCTCCGCCAAGCTGCGCGCCGGCATCCGCACGGAAGCGGCGTCGCCGGGAAACGATCTGTCCATTTTCAATCTGCCGGAACTGGCAAGCCTTGCACGGCTGGGGGGCTGACAAGACATGCTTCGAACGTTCGATATCGTTCTGATCGTCGTCATGACGGCCGCCGCGACCGTCACCTATACGATCAAGCACCGCGCCGAAAACAAGCTTGAGGAAGTCCGCAGGCTCGACGTGGCGATCAAGCTGGAAGAAGACACGATCGACCTGCTTCGTGCCGACTGGGCGCTGCTGACGCAGCCGAACCGGCTCGAGCGCCTCGTCGGCGCCTTCGGTGCGGACCTGCAGCTGGCGCCGACCCCCTCGACGCAGCTGGCGCGGCCCGAGGAACTGCCGATGCTGAAGGCGGACCTGCCGGTGCCCGAGGACAAGTCGTCCAAGGACGGCATCGCTTCGATCATCGAAAAGACCGATAACATCGCAACTGGCTCGGTGGCGCGCTGATGTCGTTTCTCTCCCGCATCATGGTTTTGAAAAGCAAGGCGCACTTCTCGGCGGGCGGCAACAACCGACCGGCAGAAAGCGGCGTCAACGTCACCTTCCAGGGCACACGCAAGAAGACGACCAACCAGGCGAAGAACCGCGTCGCCATCGTGATCGCGAGCTTCGGTATCGTCTACGCCGTCATCGGCGGCCGCCTCGTGCAATATGGCATGGCGGCGCCCGAGACGGTGTCGAGCATCGGCCGCGCCGACAACCTGATGGCCTCGCGCCCCGACATTCTCGACCGCAACGGCGAGATTCTTGCAACCGACATCCGCACGGTCTCGCTCTATGCCGAGCCGCACAAGATCGTCGATGCCGACGAGGCGGTGGAGCGGCTGGCGACGGTGTTGCCTGACATTAATACCCGCGAAATCTACAACAAGCTGAAGTCGAAATCGCGCTTCCAGTGGCTGCGCCGCCAGCTCACTCCTAAGCAGCAGAGCGAGATCCTGGCGCTCGGCATTCCCGGTGTCGGCTTCCGTCCGGAAAAGCGCCGCTTCTATCCAGGCGGCCACACGGCGGCCCACGTTCTCGGCCACGTCAACATCGACAACCGCGGCGTCGCCGGCATGGAACGCTACATCGACAGCCAGGGGCTCGCCGACCTTGCCGCGATCGGCATGACGAGCGACGCCAAGCTCGAGCCGGTGAAGCTGTCGATCGACGTGCGCGTGCAGAACATCGTGCGTGACGTCATCGACGCTGGCATGAAGAACTATCAGGCGCTCGCCGCCGGTGCCGTCGTGCTCGACGTGCATACCGGCGAAGTGCTGGCGATGGCGTCCGTCCCCGACTACGACCCGAACAAGCCGGCCGAAGGGGCGGAAGAGGGCTGGATGAACCGCATGTCGAACGGCACGTTCGAAATGGGCTCCACCTTCAAAACCTTCACCATCGCCATGGGCCTCGATTCCGGCAAGGTGACGCTCAACGACAGTTTCGACGCCTCGGCGCCGATCCGCATCGGCGGCTTCACCATCAAGGACTTCCACGGCAAGCGTCGCGTGCTGACCGTTCCGGAAATCTTCCAGTATTCGTCGAACATCGGTACCGCCAAGATCGCCGATCTCGTCGGCATCCCCGGTCACAAGGAATTCCTGACACGCCTCGGCCTGCTTTCCAAACTGCCGACCGAGCTGCCGGAGGTGAAGACGCCCACCCAGCCGCACGAATGGAAGAAGATCAACTCGGTCACCATTTCCTTCGGTCACGGCGTCTCCACGACGCCGCTGCAGACCGCGGTTGCGGGCGCTGCGCTCGTCAACGGCGGCAAGCTGATCGAGCCGACCTTCCTGCCGCGCACCGAGGAGGAGGCCAACGCTGTCGCGACACCGGTGGTCAAGAAGAGCACCAGCGACGACATGCGCTTCCTGCTTCGCTGGAACGGTATCGCAGGCTCCGGCAAGCGCGCTCTGGTGCCGGGCTTCAACGTCGGCGGCAAGACCGGCACGGCGGACAAGGTGGTCAACGGCCGCTACGCCAGCGACCAGAACTTCAACGCCTTCCTTGCGGCCTTCCCGATCGACAATCCGAAATACATCGTGCTGACCTTCATCGACGCGCCGAAGACCGGCGAGGGTGGCGGGCGCACGGCGGGCTCAAATGCCGCTCCGATGGTTCGCGACATCATCAGCCGCTCCGCGCCGCTGCTTGGCGTCGAACCAAAGTTTGGAGAAGACGGTTCTGCCTTGCTTGTGTCTTATTAGACATGAAATGAGAATGCGGACGATTCGCGATTCTGGCGGATCGAAATCGATGCGAGACGTGCGTTCATGAAGATCAAAGACCTGGCGGGACCGAATTTCCCGGAACTTTCGGCACAACTGAGCGGTGCTGCCGCCGAAATCGACGTTGCCGGACTGACGGCTGACAGCCGGCAGGTTCAGCCAGGAGATCTCTTCGTCGCGGTTTCCGGCAGCAAGGCCAATGGCAGCGCCTATGTCGCCGACGCGCTGAAGCGCGGCGCGGTTGCAGTCGTCACCGAAGTGGATGCAGACCTCGATGCCTCGACCGCACCGGTCCTGAAGCTCTCCGAACCGCGCGCCTTTCTTGCGCGTGCTGCTGCTGCCTTCTACGGTCGCCAGCCAGAAACCATGGTCGCTGTGACCGGAACTGCCGGCAAGACTTCGGTCGCCTCCTTCACCCGCCAGATCTGGGCGCACTCCGGTCTCGCCGCCGCGATGATCGGCACGACAGGCGTTGTCGCTCCCGGGCGCAACGACTACGGCTCGCTGACGACGCCCGATCCGGTGTCGCTGCACAAGCTGCTTGCCGAACTCACTGACGCCGGCGTCACCCATGCGGCGATGGAAGCCTCCAGCCACGGCCTCGACCAGAGCCGGCTCGACGGCGTGCGGCTTGCCGCTGCCGCCTTCACCAATCTCGGTCGGGACCACATGGACTATCACCCGACGGTCGAGCACTACATGGCCTCGAAGATGCGGCTGTTCGATGCGCTGCTGCCGAAAGGCGCGCCGGCCGTGATCTTTGCCGACGACCAATGGTCGGAACAGGCGATCGCCGCTGCCCGCAAGGCCAAGCTCGACGTGCGTACCGTCGGCCGCAAGGGCGATTACATCTCGCTGAAGCGCGTCGAACATTTCCGCCACAAGCAATCGGCGGAAGTCCATGTCGGCGATGACATCTTCGAAATCCACATTCCGCTTGCCGGCGACTTCCAGGTGGCCAACGCGCTGGTCGCAGCCGGTCTCGCCATGTCGACCGGCATCAGCGCCAAGGCGGCCTTCTCGGCGCTTGAAAAACTTGAGGGCGCCTCGGGTCGGCTCGAACTGGTCGGGCAGACCAAGGACGGCGCGCTCGCCTATGTCGACTACGCCCACAAGCCCGATGCGCTGGAAAACGTGCTCGCTTCCGTGCGTCCGTTCACGACCGGCCGCGTCGTCGTGGTCTTTGGCTGTGGCGGCGACCGCGACAAGGGCAAGCGCCCGATCATGGGCGAAATCGCCACGCGGCTTGCCGATGTGACGATCGTCACCGACGACAATCCGCGCTCGGAAGTGCCTGAGGTGATCCGTTCCGAAATCATGGCTGCGGCCAAGGGCGCAATCGAGATCGGCGACCGCGCCGAGGCAATCCGCACCGCCGTCGGCATGCTGAAGACCGGCGACACGCTGATCGTTGCCGGCAAGGGGCACGAGGAGGGGCAGACGGTCGGTTCGGTCACATTGCCCTTCTCGGACCATGCTGAGGTTCGTAAGGCCTTGGGAGGCTTCTGATGAACTGGCTCTGGACAAGCAGCGATCTTCTGGCCGCAATGAACGGTCGGCCGATGGGCAATTTGCCCGAGGGCATCAACGGCATTTCGATCGACAGCCGCTCGATCGGCAAGGGCGAAGCTTTCTTCGCGATCAAGGGCGACCGGGTCGACGGTCATGACTATGCCGGCATTGCGCTTGCCAATGGCGCGGCGGTGCTGGTGGTCAGCGAGGGCAAGCTGCCGGCGCTCGGGCGCCTCACTGCGCCGATGATCGTCGTCGACGACGTGCTCGAAGCGATGATTAGGCTCGGATGCGCGGCGCGCGACCGCAGCGCCGCCAAGATCATTGCCGTCACCGGTTCGGTCGGCAAGACGACGACCAAGGAGATGCTGCGCCATGTGCTGCAGCCGCAGGGCCGCGTGCATGCGTCCGTCGCCTCCTTCAACAATCATTGGGGCGTGCCGCTGACGCTTGCGCGCATGCCCGAGGCAACCGATTTCGGCGTCTTCGAGATCGGCATGAACCATCCGGGCGAGATCCGGCCGCTGACCGCCATGGTGCGCCCGCACGTGGCCATCGTCACCAGCATCGCTGCCGCCCATCTCGGCAATTTCGAGAGCCTCGACCAGATCGCCGAGGCCAAGGCCGAGATCTTCGAAGGCGTGGTCAATGGCGGTCATGCGCTGATCATTCACGACAGCCCGCAGTACAAGCTCCTGGAAAACGCAGCAGCTGCCGCCGGCGTCAGCCACATCCATTCCTTCGGCGCCAATCCGAAGGCGGAGTTCCGCCTCGTCGAGTTCAGCCCTGGCGCGGAAGGCTCGATCCTCTGGGCGGGCATCGGTGGGCGGACGCTGGAAGTCGCGATCGGCGCGCCAGGGCGTCACATCGCCGAGAATGCGGTGGCGGTGCTTGCCGCCGTCAAGCTCGCCGGCGGCGACCTCGACTATGCGGCATCGGCCCTTGCGACCATGCAGGCCGAAACGGGTAGGGGGCGGCGTCATACGTTGTCGATCGGCGGCGGCACGCTGAAGCTGATCGACGAAAGCTACAACGCCAATCCGAGCTCGATGCGCGCAGCGATCGCTCTTCTGCGCGACAGCCAACCGCCAGAGGGCGGCCGCCGCGTCGCTATTCTCGGCGACATGCTGGAAATGGGCGAGCATGGCGTCGAGGTGCATGCGGCCCTTGCCCGGCCGCTGGTCGAAGCCGGGATCACCGATGTCTGGCTTGCCGGGCCGCTGATGGCGCATCTGCGCGACGCGCTCCCGCCGGAAATCTCGGTGGTCTACCGCGAAAGTGTCGAGGACCTGAAGGCCTACACGCTCGACGCGGTCGCTCCCGGCGACGTCGTCATGGTCAAGTCGTCGAAGGGCACCGGCTGCGCGAAGATCGTGCATGCGCTGATCGACGCCTATCCGGACGCCGAAGCCGAGCAGCCCGAAGTCGAGGGATAGCCGGCGAGGGATAAGCCGGTGACGCCGCCCATGAAGGTCGCGGTGGATACAGCCTGGTGTTAGGTGGGCGCGCCCTAACGATTTCACATGTTAGCGCGTATCGTTTTTCAGGTGATTCTGATGGACGAGTTTCTGATTTTGCAGCGCCGCGCGTCCGCCAAGACGCGCAAAGGTCGCTGCAGCATTTTTAAACGGCTGCATAATTTTGTCCTTACGTCGGTGCCGATCTAAGGGCGTGTGCAGGAAACCTTTGGGGAAAGGTCCCTTATGCTCATTTGGCTCGTGGAACTGGCGGACCACTTTCAGTTTTTCAATCTCTTTCGCTACATCACGTTCCGCACCGGTGCAGCGCTGTTTACGTCGGCCATCATCGTTTTCCTGTTCGGACCCGCGATGATCGCGTCGCTGCGCATTCGCCAGGGCAAGGGCCAGCCGATCCGCGCCGACGGGCCGCAGACGCACTTCAAGAAGGCCGGCACGCCGACCATGGGCGGCCTGATGATCCTGGCCGGCATCGTCGTTTCGTCGCTGCTGTGGGCCGACCTTTCGAGCGTCTACGTCGTTTCGACGCTGCTCGTGACGCTCGGTTTCGGCGCCATTGGATTCTACGATGATTACCTGAAGGTTACGAAACAGTCGGACAAGGGCTTTTCCGGCAAGGCGCGCCTCGGCATCGAGTTCGTAATCGCCGCCATCGCCGTGTTCTTCATGATGCAGGCCTCGCTTTCGAGCGGCACGTCCGGCTCGACCTTCGGCTCCTCCGTCACCTTCCCGTTCTTCAAGGACCTCGTCCTCAATCTCGGCTATTTCTTCGTGCTCTTCGGTGGCTTCGTCATCGTCGGCGCGGGCAATGCGGTGAACCTGACCGACGGCCTGGACGGTCTCGCGATCGTGCCGGTCATGATCGCGGCTGCGGCTTTCGGCCTGATCGCGTACCTTGCCGGTAACGCTGTGTTCGCCAACTACCTGCAGATCCACTTCGTGCCCGGCACCGGTGAGCTTGCCGTCATTCTCGGTGCCGTGATCGGCGCGGGCCTCGGCTTCCTCTGGTTCAATGCGCCGCCGGCGGCCATCTTCATGGGCGACACCGGGTCGCTGGCACTCGGCGGCCTGATCGGCACCGTTGCCGTCGCCGTCAAGCACGAGATCGTCATGATCATCATCGGTGGCCTCTTCGTCATGGAAACGCTGTCGGTCATCATCCAGGTCTTCTGGTTCAAGCGTACCGGCCGCCGCGTCTTCCTGATGGCGCCGATCCACCACCACTTCGAAAAGAAGGGCTGGACCGAAAGCCAGGTCGTGATCCGCTTCTGGATCATCGCCGTCATCCTGGCGATGGTCGGTCTCTCCACCCTCAAGCTGCGGTGAGCGGACGATGATCCCGGTCACCACATTCAAGGGCAGGAAGGTCGCACTCTTCGGTCTCGGCGGCTCGGGGCTCGCCACGGCGCAAGCGCTGGTGGCGGGTGGTGCCGAGGTGACCGCCTGGGACGACAATCCCGACAGCGTCGCCAAGGCTTCCGAAGCCGGTGTCCCGACGGCGGACCTGCGTTCGGTCAACTGGGTCGGCTTTGCCGCCTTCGTGCTGTCGCCGGGCGTGCCGCTTACCCATCCGAAGCCGCACTGGACCGTTGACCTCGCCCATGCCTCCGGTGTCGAGATCATCGGCGACGTCGAGCTGTTCGTGCGCGAGCGCCGGGCGCATGCGCCCGATTGCCCGTTCATTGCCATTACCGGCACCAACGGCAAGTCGACGACAACGGCGCTGATCGCGCATGTTTTGCGCGAAAGCGGCCGCGACACGCAGCTTGGCGGCAATATCGGCACGGCGGTGCTGACCCTCGACCCACCGAAAGCCGGTCGTTTCTATGTTGTCGAGTGCTCGTCCTACCAGATCGATCTGGCGCCGACGCTGAACCCGACCGCCGGTATTCTCTTGAACCTCACGCCCGATCACCTCGATCGCCATGGCACCATGCAGCACTATGCCGACATCAAGGAACGGCTGGTCGCCGGCAGCGGCACGGCCATCGTGGGCGTCGATGACAGCTTCTCGGCCCTCATTGCCGATCGCGTCGAGCGCGCCGGCACCAAGGTCGTGCGCATTTCGCGCCGCCATGTTCTGGCAAGCGGCCTCTATGCCGAGGGCTCACGCATCCTGAAGGCCGAAGGCGGCACGTCCAGCCTGTTTGTCGATCTTGACGGCATCCAGACGCTGCGCGGCGGCCACAACGCCCAGAACGCGGCCGCTGCCATTGCCGCCTGCCTTTCGGTCGGCGTCAGCGCGGCGGAGATCATGAGCGGGCTGAAGAGCTTCCCCGGTCTCAAGCACCGCATGCAGCCGGTCGGTCGCAAGGGTACGGTCGTCTTCGTCAACGACAGCAAGGCGACCAATGCGGATGCGGCGGCGCCGGCGCTTTCGAGCTACGAGCGGATCTACTGGATCGCCGGTGGCCTGCCGAAGGAGGGAGGCATCACGACGCTTGCGCCGTTCTTCCCGAAGATCGCCAAGGCCTACCTGATCGGCGAGGCGGCTCCCGCCTTTGCCGCGACGCTTGGCGAAGCGGTGCCTTACGAGATTTCAGGCACGCTGGAGCAGGCAGTGGCGCATGCCGCACGCGATGCGGCCAAGGATGAGGCTGGCCCTGCGGCGGTGATGCTGTCACCGGCTTGCGCAAGCTTCGACCAGTATAAGAACTTCGAGGTGCGCGGCGATGCCTTCGTCGGCCATGTGCGCGCGCTCGAAGGCATAACGATGCTGATCTGATGCCATCCGGCCGACGCGCCATCGGCGCGCGGCGGATGGACGTGATGCCGGGGTTTCGGACGTTTGGCGCAATGGGCGCCGGAGAAGGGGACTGACAAGATGGTAAGCCGAGCCGAACGTGGCCCCGTGGCCGACTGGTTCTGGACGATCGACAGGTTCTTTCTGGCGACCTTCATCCTGTTGATGGGGGTGGGCTTCATGCTGTCCTTCGCCGCAAGCCCGGCGGTTGCCGAGCGCATCGGCCTCGACAGCTTCCACTTCGTCAAGCGTCACGCGCTGTTCCTGCTGCCGTCACTGGTGGTCATGGTCGGCATATCCTTCCTGTCGCCGCGCCAGGTGCGGCGAGCGGCGATCCTGCTGCTTGCCGGTTCGCTTGGGATGATGGTGCTGGTGCTCTTCGTCGGCGAAGAGGTGAAGGGTTCGATGCGCTGGCTTTCGATCGCCGGCATCTCGATCCAGCCGTCGGAATTCATGAAGCCGGCCTTCGTCGTCGTCTGCGCCTGGCTCTTTTCCGAGCATGCGCGCCAGCCGGAAATTCCCGGCAATCTCTTCGCCATCCTGCTCTTCGGTATCGTCGCCGCGCTTCTCGTCGCCCAGCCCGACCTTGGCCAGACGATCCTGACGACCGCTGTCTGGGGCGGCATGTTCTTCATGGCCGGCATGCCCTGGCTCTGGATTATCCTGCTTGGCGGGGCAGCGCTTGGCGGCTTCTTCGTCGCCTACACGATGCTACCGCACGTGGCCGCGCGTATCGACAAGTTCATGACCGGCGAAGGTGACACCTTCCAGATGGACACGGCGCGCGAGGCGATCATCCGTGGCGACTGGTTTGGCCGGGGCCCGGGCGAAGGCATCGTCAAGCGCATCATTCCAGACAGCCACACCGACTTCGTCTTTTCCGTTGCGGCCGAAGAATTCGGCATCGTCTTCTGCATGGTCATCGTTCTGATCTTCGCCTTCCTGGTGATGCGCGGGCTCAACCATGCTTTCCGCGAACGCAACGACTTCAACCGGTTCGCCGTTGCCGGCCTAGTTCTCCAGATCGGCATCCAGTCGATGATCAACATCGGCGTGAACCTCGAACTGCTTCCGGCAAAGGGCATGACCCTGCCGCTGATCTCCTATGGTGGCTCGTCCATGGTGGCGATCTGCGTCACCGCCGGCTTCATCCTGGCCTTGACCCGTCACCGCCCGGAGAAGCGCGCCGTGGAGCGCAGCCTGTTTCGGTCCGGCATTGGCGTGCCGGCGGAGTAAAATATGACTAAAGGCATCATCCTGCTTGCCGCCGGCGGTACCGGCGGCCACCTCTTTCCGGCAGAAGCGCTGGCGCATGAACTGAAGGACATGGGCTATTCGGTCCATCTCGTTACCGACAGCCGCGCCGAGCGCTATGCCGGCAAGTTCCCGGCCGACGAGGTGCATGTCGTTCCCTCGGCGACGATCGGCTCGAAGAACCCGATCAGTGTGGCGAAGTCGCTCTGGACGCTCTGGACCGGCATGCGCGCCGCGCGCAAGCTGATCGCGCGGCTGAGACCCAAGGCCGTCGTCGGCTTCGGCGGTTACCCGACCGTGCCGCCGTTGCTTGCCGCAACCGGCATGGGCGTCCCCTCGATCATCCACGAGCAGAACGCCGTGATGGGCCGCGCCAACAAGGCGCTTGCCTCCCGCGTCAGGGCCATTGCCGGCGGCTTCCTGCCGGAGGGCACGGGCGCCTTTGCCGCAAAGACCGTGACCACGGGCAACCCGGTGCGCCCGGCGGTGCTTGCCGCTGCCAACGTGCCCTATGTCGCGGCCACCGGCGATGCGCCGTTTCATCTCGTCGTCTTCGGCGGCAGCCAGGGCGCGCAGTATTTTTCCAAGGCGGTGCCCCAGGCAATCTGCCGGCTCGAAGACGCGGATCGCCAGCGCTTCAAGGTGACCCAGCAAGCGCGGCCGGAAGACAAGGACGGCGTGATCGCCACCTACGAGAAGCTTGGCGTTCCCGCCGAGGTTTCGCCCTTCTTCACCGACATGGCGGAGCGTATCGCCGGCGCCCAGCTCGTCATCTGCCGCTCCGGTGCCTCGACGGTGTCAGAGCTTGCAGTCGTCGGGCGGCCTTCTATCCTGGTGCCCTATCCCTATGCGCTCGACCATGACCAGGCGGCCAATGCCGCAGCGCTCGCCGCCAAGGGCGGCGCGCGGGTGATCGCTCAAGGCGAGCTTAACGCCGACCGTCTCGCCGGCATCCTCAAGGATGCTGTCGAAAACCCGCAATCGCTCGCTGAGATGGCCGCAAATGCCCGGGAAACCGGCAAGCCGGACGCAGCAAGCTTGCTTGCATCCCTCGTAGAGGCTATTGCCAGCGGTTTGACAGTCGAGAAATTCAGGGAAACACGCTCATGAAAATGCCGAAAACCATCGGGCTGGTCCATTTCATCGGTATCGGCGGCATCGGCATGAGCGGCATTGCCGAGGTGCTGCACAATCTCGGGCACAAGGTGCAGGGCTCCGACCAGTCCGACAGCGCCAATGTGCAACGGCTGCGCGCCAAGGGCATCGAGGTCTTCGTCGGCCACAAGGCCGAGAACTTGGGCGATGCCGAAGTCATCGTCGTTTCGACCGCGATCAAGAAGGACAACCCGGAACTGATCGCTGCGCGCGAAAAATTCCTGCCGGTCGTTCGCCGCGCCGAGATGCTCGCCGAACTCATGCGCTTCCGCAATGCGATCGCGATCGGCGGCACGCACGGCAAGACGACGACGACCTCGATGGTGGCGGCGCTCTTGGAAGCCGGCAACCTCGACCCGACCGTCATCAACGGCGGCATCATCAACGCCTACGGCACCAATGCGCGCATGGGCGAGGGCGAGTGGATGGTGGTGGAGGCCGACGAATCCGACGGCACCTTCCTGAAGCTGCCGGCTGACGTCGCTGTCGTCACCAACATCGACCCCGAGCATCTCGACCACTACGGCAACTTCGACGCGGTGCGCGCCGCCTTCCGCCAGTTCGTCGAGAACGTGCCCTTCTATGGTTTCGGGGTGCTGTGCCTCGACCATCCGGAAGTGCAGGCGATGGTCGGCAAGATCGAGGACCGCAAGGTCGTCACCTACGGCGAGAACCCGCAGGCCGACGTGCGCTTCCACAATATCCGCATGGACGGCGCCACCTCCGTCTTCGACATCGAGATCCGCCGCCGTCGCACTGGCCAGGTGATCACGATGAAGGACCTGCGCCTGCCGATGCCCGGCCGCCACAACGTCTCGAACGCGACGGCGGCAATCGCGGTTGCCCAGCGCCTCGGCGTCAGCCCGGAGGGGATTGCCAAGGGGCTTGCCTCCTTCGGCGGCGTCAAGCGTCGCTTCACGCTGACAGGCGAGTGGAACGGCGTGCGCGTCTATGACGACTACGGCCACCATCCGGTCGAGATCAAGGCAGTGCTGCGCGCGGCGCGCGAGGCCTGCCAGGGCCGAATCATCGCCGTGCACCAGCCGCACCGCTACTCGCGCCTTTCGAGCCTGTTCGAAGATTTTTCCGCCTGCTTCAACGATGCCGACACGATCATGATCGCACCGGTTTACGCGGCCGGCGAAGACGTCATCCCGGGCGCAACCGCCGAGGAACTGGTCGATCGCATCAAGGCGGGCGGCCATCGCGATGCCCGTTACGTCTCCGGTCCGGAGGCGATCGCGCCGGTTGTCAGCAAGATTGCACAGCCCGGCGATTTTGTGGTTCTCTTGGGGGCTGGCAGCATCACCTACTGGGCCGCTGCCCTGCCAAAGGAACTCGCGGATAATTCAGGAAATTGAGCATGAAACAGGTCAACGGTCAGAAACTACTGGATGCACTCGGAAGCGGCGTCAGCGCGGTTCGCGGCCGCATCACGACCGATGCGCCGATGGATCGCGTCACCTGGTTCCGTGCCGGCGGTCTTGCCGAACTGATGTTCCAGCCGCACGACACGGACGATCTCATCACCTTCCTGAAGCTGGTGCCGGCAGAAGTGCCGGTCATGGTGGTCGGCGTCGGCTCGAACCTGCTCGTGCGCGACGGCGGCATTCCCGGCGTGGTCATTCGTCTCTCGGCCAAGGGGTTTGGCGATCTGGAACTTGTCGGTGAAAACCGCATCAAGGCCGGCGCCATCTGCCCCGACAAGAACATCGCGGCCATGGCGCTCGATCACGGTATCGGCGGCTTCTACTTCTACTACGGCATTCCGGGCTCGCTCGGCGGCGCGCTGCGCATGAACGCCGGCGCCAATGGTGCCGAGACCCGCGAGCGCGTGGTCGAGGTGCACGCCGTCGACCGCCAGGGCAACCAGCATGTGCTTTCCAATGCCGATATGGGTTATGACTATCGCCATTCGTCGGCGCCCAAGGACCTGATCTTCACCCATGCGGTGTTTGAAGGCTACGCCGAAGACAAGAACAAGATCCGCACCGACATGGACGCCGTGCGCCAGCACCGCGAAACGGTGCAGCCGATCCGCGAAAAGACGGGCGGCTCGACCTTCAAGAACCCGGAGGGACATTCGGCCTGGAAGCTGATCGACGAGGCCGGCTGCCGCGGCCTGATGATCGGCAGCGCGCAGATGTCGCCGCTGCACTGCAACTTCATGATCAACACCGGCCAGGCAAGCGGCTACGAACTCGAATATCTGGGCGAGACCGTGCGCCAGCGCGTGCTCGAGCATTCGGGCGTGCGCCTCGAATGGGAAATCAAGCGCATCGGCAAGTTCATGCCGGGCTACGAGATCAAGGAATTCCTCGGCCGCGGCATCGCCTGAGGCTGGGTTGCGAGACGTGATTGGGAAGGGCCGTGGCGGAGACGCTGCGGCCCTTTTGCTTTTGGGGTGTTTGCGTCCCCCATCCTCCGTCATGCTCGGGCTTGACCCGAGCATCCATGCGTCGTCCGACATGCGGATCAAGCGGTATCGCGCTCATATGTTGACGGAGCAGTAAGGGGGCGCATCGTGGGCGATGCCAACCTCAGCCGGCCGTATCTCGGCCGCGAATGCCCGGCAGCGTTTCGTTTGTCGGACCGGCATGTCGCTTGACGATCCTCATGACTGATGCGCACTCTCTCTCTGTGAGGAGTATCTCCTGATCGCACAATGTCTCGTTTGCCGGATAAGATGGGAGTGCAACATGCGCATACGTCTTCCGCCTCAGGTTGTCGCGCTAAGGATGTTGGTTGCGGCGGTCCTTGTTCTTACCTTGGCTTGCAGCCCCTTCTCTCCAATGCCGGGCATGGCCATGGCGGCTGAGCCGTCCGAGGTCACGGCCATCGACATTCTGCTTGAACCGGATGAGACCATGCTGCGGCATGCCGAGGCTGTTAACGCTGAGCACCTCAAAGTTTTTCCAAAGGGATTTGCGCTTGATGCAGCGCATCGACCGCACATCACGCTGCTCCAGCGCTTTGCTCGAACATCCGACCTCGATCAGGTCTATGCGGCCGCCAATAAGGCTCTTGCTACGCACGACGTGAGGGGCATGAAGTTGCAGGCTTTCAAATACTATTACATCCCCACAAAGGACATGGGCCTTTCCGGTATCGTTGCGAAGCCAACTCCGGAGCTGTTGAAGCTGCAGGCGGATCTTGTCGCTGCAGTGGCACAATTCACCGTACAGACTGGAGATTCGGCGGCTTTTGTCACAACACCTGACGATCCCATCATCGACCCGTTGTTGATCGATTATGTTTCAAACTTCGTACCCAAAAGCGTCGGCGAGGCCTTTAGTCCGCATGTGACGACTGGATACGCACCCCGAACCTATCTTGACAAACTGCTCGCCGAACCATTCGTGCCGTTCACTTTTTCGCCGGCTGGTGCGGCTGTTTACCAACTCGGACAATTCGGTACTGCCGCCAAGAAGCTGAAGGACTTGGATATCAAGTAGGGAGTTATCTTTTTCCTCAACGAAAAGAGCCGCAGCGTCGCCGCTGCGGCTCGTCTTGTTTGTCGTCAGCCGCGCCGGGCGCAGCCAGCCCGGTATCAGGCCGAAACCTCTTCTTCGGTCGACAGCACCAGGCACAAGAGCGTGATGGCGGCGGCGGCGAGCAGGTAGTAGCCGACATAGTCCAGGCTGTAGTTGGTGGCGAGCCAGGTGGCGATGTAAGGCGCCAGTGACGCGCCGAAGATGCCGGCGAGGTTGAAGGTCATCGACGCGCCGGTGTAGCGCACCGAGGTCGGGAAGGGAGCGGCAAGGGCTGCGCCGATCGGGCCGTAGGTGAGGCCCATGAGGCCAAGGCCGATGATCGAGAACAGGAATGCGCCGCCAAGGCCGCCTGATAGCAGCGGGGCCATGAAAAGGCCGAAGGCGCCGATGCCGATCGTTGACAGGATCAGGACGAGGCGACGGCCGTAGCGGTCCGACAGGATGCCGGCGACCGGGATCATCAGGCCGAAGAAGACGACGCCGGTCATCTGCACCACGAGGAACTGCTCGCGCGAGTAGCCGAGCTTTGCCGTGCCCCAGGAGAGCGAGAACACCGTCATCAGGTAGAAGAGCACGAAGGTGGCGAGTGCCACGAACGTGCCGAGCACCAGGCTGCGCTTGTGGAAACGGAAGATCTCGGCGATCGGCACCTGCACGCGCTCGTGTTTGTCGACGGCCTTCTGGAACTCCGGCGTTTCGGTGATCTTCAGGCGAACATAGAGGCCGACGGCAACGAGCAGGATGCTGGCGATGAACGGCACGCGCCAGCCCCAGGCGAGGAAGGCTTCGTTGCTCATGACTTCGCCGAGGATCAGGAAGGTGCCAGCCGACAACAGGAAGCCGATCGGGGCGCCGAGCTGCGGGAACATGGCGTACCAGCTGCGCTTGCCTTCCGGTGCGTTTTCCGTTGCGAGCAGGACTGCACCGCCCCATTCGCCGCCAAGACCGAGGCCCTGGCCGAAGCGGCACAGCGCGAGCAGCAGCGGGGCTGCGACGCCGATCGTCTCATAGGTCGGCAGAAGGCCGATGACGACCGTGGAGATGCCCATGGTCATGAGGGCGGCAACCAGCGTCGCCTTGCGGCCGACCTTGTCGCCGAAATGGCCGAAGATGACGGCGCCGAAGGGACGGGCAAAGAAGGCGATCGAGAAGGTCGCGAAGGATTGCAGCATTGCCGAGGTCGGATCGGCGGCCGGGAAGAACAGGTGCGGGAAAACCAGCACTGCGGCGGTTGCGTAAACGTAGAAGTCGAAGAATTCGATGGTCGTGCCGACGAGGCTTGCAAACAGCACCCGGGCAGGGGAGTTCACTGCCGCTTGGCTTGACGCATTGTCCTTCGGCGACAGGGAGGTTGTCGCGTCTGTCATTTTTATGGTTCCTGATATGGATATAAAACCGTCTTGGGAGGCGGATGAGGGCCTCTTAACGCAAGCTTCGAGACGGTGAAACCCCGAATTTGTAAGAAATGCGAACTATCCGGCCGGTGCGCGCAGCAATATTCCGCGAGCCCGGTTCGTCGGAAAGATGTTCAGCTGCGCCTCGTTTCTGCCGGGTCGCTGCCCGCATTTCCGGTGTCTCGCCTATAGCGGGCATCCTGGTCTGTTAAGCAACCGCGCTTGACCGGAATCAAATTGTGGCAAACTCTCGGCGCCGAAGCGATCGGCTTCGTTTTTCAGGAGCGAATGCATGTTTAAAAGGCTTTCAGCGGAATTCCTTGGTACATTCTGGCTCGTTTTCGGCGGTTGCGGCAGCGCCGTGCTGGCGGCCGCCTTTCCTGAGGTGGGCATCGGCCTGCTCGGCGTCTCCTTTGCTTTCGGCCTCACGGTGCTGACCATGGCCTATGCGGTCGGCGGCATTTCCGGCGGACATTTCAATCCGGCCGTTTCGGTCGGCCTTGTCGTCGCCGGCAAGTTTCCGGCGCACAAGCTGGTCGGCTATGTCATCGCCCAGGTGCTCGGCGCGATCGCGGCTGCGGCCGTTCTCTACGTGATTGCCAGCGGCAAGGCGGATTTCCAGCTCGGCGGTTTCGCGGCCAACGGTTACGGCGAACATTCGCCCGGAGGCTATTCGCTGACGGCGGCGCTCGTTGCCGAGGTGGTGCTGACCTTCTTCTTCCTGTTCATCATTCTGGGCGCAACCCATGGCCGGGTGCCGTCCGGCTTTGCGCCGATCGCGATTGGTCTGGCGTTGACCTTGATCCATCTGGTGTCGATCCCGGTGACCAACACGTCCGTCAATCCGGCCCGCTCGACGGGGCAGGCGCTCTTCGTCGGCGACTGGGCGCTGGCGCAGTTGTGGCTGTTCTGGGTGGCGCCGATCGTCGGCGCTGCCATCGCCGGCGTCGTCTGGAAGATCGTCGGCGAGGACGATTGATCCGCATTGGGATGCTGTCATGCACGGACCCGCCGCTTCGTCGCGGCGGGTTTTTTCATTTTTTCTTCTCTTTATGCATTAGATTCAGGATTGCTCCGCAACCCTTTGATCTCCCGCTAAAATGCCTTGTCGTCCATGCGCTTATGCGCGGGATGCGCGTTTCATTTCCCGACTAAGGTTAACGAAAGTAAACGGTTCGTTAACCATAATGGCGCTCTAGTGCCCCCAATGGCGTGGTGACTCGCGAGGGCGGCAATCAGCCAGACGCAAGGAAACCTTGCGATAGTGGCGTATTGTCTTGGGGGTTTGAATGAGCGGCAAGCATGTGGCTGTCCTGATGGGCGGATTTTCTTCGGAGCGACCGGTTAGCCTGTCGTCCGGGGCCGCCTGTGCGGATGCCCTTGAGGGTGCCGGCTTTCGCGTCACCCGAATCGATGTCGATCGCAATGTCGCCGAAGTGCTCGCCGCCTTGCGCCCGGATGTCGCTTTCAATGCCCTTCATGGCCCGTTCGGCGAAGACGGCACGATTCAGGGCATCCTCGAATATCTGCAAATTCCCTACACCCATTCGGGCGTGCTTGCCTCGGCGCTTGCCATGGACAAGGCGCAGGCCAAGCACGTTGCTGCCGCCAGCGGAATTCCGGTCGCCGATGCTCTGGTGATGGACCGCCGTTCCTTTGGCCCGAAACACCCGATGAAGCCGCCTTATGTCGTCAAGCCGGTGAGCGAAGGTTCGAGCTTCGGCGTCGTCATCGTCAAGGAAGACCAGTCGCATCCGCCGCAGGTCGTGGCGTCGAACGAGTGGCGCTACGGCGACCGAATCATGGTCGAGCGCTACGTCGCCGGACGCGAGCTGACCTGCGGAGTGATGGGCGATACGGCACTGGGCGTCACGGAAATCATCCCGCAGGGCCATGCCTTCTACGATTACGACTCCAAGTACGTAAAAGGTGGTTCCAGCCACGTCATTCCGGCACAGGTTTCACCAAATATTTACCAAAAAATACAAACACTCGCAGTCAAGGCGCATCAGGCAATCGGTTGCCGCGGCGTCAGCCGATCCGACTTTCGTTTCGATGACAGTTCCTCCGATGAGGGCGAGCTGATCTGGCTGGAAATCAACACCCAGCCCGGCATGACACCAACCTCTCTGGTGCCCGAGATGGCCGCGTATGCCGGCTACGGCTTTGGTGAGTTTTTGAGTTGGATGGTGGAGGACGCATCGTGTTTGCGTTGAGGGGCAAGAGGGGCAGAAGGGTTCGCCACCTCGATGGCGACGTTGCCGTCGATGTGGACGGCGCGCGCGTATTGCCGCGTCCGCTGCGTCGCGTCGTTCGCTTCTTCGTCAGCCTCGGTGCCGGCCGCGTCCGCTTTCCCGCCTATACCGGCACGATCTCGGCCTTTGCCTTTTTCGCCGCCACCGGTCTTTACGGCATGTCGCTGGGCGGCCACTCGCAGAATTTCGCGCAAGCCTCGACCACGGCGGCAGGCTTTGCGATCGAAGACGTCAAGGTTTCCGGCAACGAGCAGACCTCCGAGATCGACATTCTCCAGCAGCTCGGCCTCGATGGCACGACGTCGCTGGTGGCGCTCGATATCGCCGAGGCGCGCCGGTTAATCGCGGAAATGCCCTGGGTCCAGGGCGTGACCGTGCGCAAGGTCTATCCCGGCACGATCGAAGTCAGCCTTACAGAGCGCAAGGCGTTCGGCATCTGGCAGCACGGTTCCGATCTTTCTCTGATCGAGCGCAGCGGCAGCGTGATCGCACCGCTGCGGGACAACAAGTTTGCCGCGCTGCCGCTCTTTGTCGGTCGCGACGCCGAGACGGCGGCCGCCGATTTCTTCGACGAGTTTTCCCGTTGGCCGGAGATCCGCTCGCGGGTCAAGGCCTTCGTTCGCGTCGCCGGTCGCCGCTGGGACCTGCGCCTCGACAACGGCATCGTCGTCAAGCTTCCGGAACACGACGTCGCCCGGGCGATGCGGGTGCTCTCGGACATGGAAAGCCAGCACCAGCTCCTCGAGCGCGACATCGCCGCCGTGGATCTGAGGCTTGAAGACAGAACCACAGTTCAGTTGACGCCGGACGCAGTGACCCGGCGCGAAGTTGCCTTGAAGGCGAGGGACAAAATGCTGAAGGCGCAGGAGACCGAGAAGAAGAAAGAGGGCCGCATATGAGTTTGTTCGGGTCCTCCAGCTTTGGCCTGCCGCGCCTGAAGCCGCTTCCTTCCAAGCGGTCTCATGTCGTTTCGGTGCTGGATATCGGTTCGACCAAGGTGGTCTGCATGATCGGCCGGCTGACGCCGCGCGCCGAGAGCCAGATCCTGCCGAACCGCACGCATAGCGTCGAGATCATCGGCATCGGCCATCAGAAATCCCGCGGCGTCAAAAACGGCGTCGTCGCCGATCTCGATGCCGTCGAAAGCGTCGTGCGGCTCGCGGTCGATGCCGCCGAGCGCATGGCCGGCCTCACCATCGACAGTCTGATCGTCAACGTTTCGGCCGGTCGCCTGCAGAGCGACGTCTACACGGCAACGATCGATCTCGGCGGCCAGGAAGTCGACGCCAACGACCTGCGCAAGGTTCTGTCGGCCGCCGGCCAGCAGTCGCTGCGCTCCGACCGCGCCATCCTGCATTCGCTGCCGACGGGCTTCTCGCTCGATGGCGAGCGCGGCATCCGCGATCCGCTCGCCATGTTCGGCGACGTGCTCGGCGTCGACATGCATGTGCTGACCGCCGAACGGGCGGCGCTGAAGAACCTCGAACTTTGCGTCAATCGCGCCCACCTCTCGGTCGAGGGCATGGTTGCGACCCCCTATGCCAGCGGTCTTGCTGCTCTCGTCGATGACGAAGTCGAGCTCGGCTGTGCCGCGATCGACATGGGCGGCGGCACGACGACGATCTCGGTTTTCGCCGAGGGCAAGCTCGTTCACGCCGACGCCGTCAGCCTCGGCGGCCATCACGTCACGACGGATCTGGCGCGCGGTCTTTCGACCCGCATCGAAGACGCCGAGCGGTTGAAGGTGGTGCACGGTTCGGCGCTGCCCAACAGCGCCGACGAGCGCGACATCGTCTCGGTACCGCCGATCGGCGAGGACGACCGCGACCAGCCGACGCATGTGCCGCGCGCGCTCGTCTCGCGCATCGTGCGCGCCCGCATCGAAGAGACGCTCGAACTCATCCGCGATCGCATCCAGCGCTCGGGCTTCAGCCCGATCGTCGGCAAGCGCATCGTTCTGACGGGCGGCGCCAGCCAGCTGACCGGCTTGCCGGAAGCGGCCCGACGCATCCTCGCCCGTAACGTTCGCATCGGCCGTCCGCTCGGGGTTTCCGGGTTGCCGGCGGCTGCCAAGGGTCCGGCCTTCTCCACGGCGGTCGGCCTGATGATCTATCCGCAGGTCGCCGACCTCGAGACCCATGCCTCCCATGGCGGCATGTTCTCGGCGCTCGGTGCCGGCAACGGCCGTATCGCCCGCGTTGGGCAATGGCTGAAAGAGAGCTTTTGAGTGCGTGTCCGGCTCCGACAGGGACGGGGCCGGGTGAAGACAAACTAGGACTTTGAGAGATTTGGCCGGCTCGGCAAGGCGGCCAGAAAACAGAAGGAACGGGACTATGACTATCAACTTGCAGAAGCCGGATATCACCGAGCTGAAGCCCCGCATCACCGTCTTTGGCGTGGGTGGCGGTGGCGGCAATGCTGTCAACAACATGATCACCGCGGGCCTCCAGGGCGTCGATTTCGTCGTCGCCAACACCGACGCCCAGGCACTGACCATGACCAAGGCCGAGCGGATCATCCAGATGGGTGTTGCCGTAACCGAAGGTCTCGGCGCCGGCTCGCAGCCGGAAGTCGGCCGTGCGGCCGCCGAAGAGTGCATCGACGAGATCATCGATCACCTGAACGGCACCCACATGTGCTTCGTCACCGCCGGCATGGGCGGCGGCACCGGCACCGGTGCAGCCCCGATCGTTGCCCAGGCCGCCCGCAACAAGGGCATCCTGACCGTCGGCGTCGTCACCAAGCCTTTCCATTTTGAAGGCGCGCGCCGCATGCGTCTCGCCGACCAGGGCATTGCCGAACTGCAGAAGTCGGTCGACACCCTGATCGTCATCCCCAACCAGAACCTCTTCCGTATCGCCAACGACCGCACGACCTTTGCGGACGCCTTCGCGATGGCCGACCAGGTCCTCTATTCGGGCGTTGCCTGCATCACCGACCTCATGGTCAAGGAAGGCCTCATCAACCTCGACTTCGCCGACGTTCGCTCGGTGATGCGCGAGATGGGCCGCGCCATGATGGGCACCGGCGAAGCTTCGGGCGAAGGCCGCGCACTGGCCGCTGCCGAAGCCGCGATCGCCAACCCGCTGCTCGACGAAACCTCGATGAAGGGCGCCCAGGGCCTCCTGATCTCGATCACCGGCGGCCGCGACCTGACGCTGTTCGAACTCGACGAAGCTGCAACCCGTATTCGCGAAGAAGTCGACCCGGATGCCAACATCATCCTCGGCGCAACCTTCGACGAAGACCTCGAAGGCCTCATCCGCGTCTCGGTCGTTGCCACCGGCATCGACCGTACGGCTGCGGAGGTGGCGGGTCGTTCCGCCGACTTTCGTCAGGTAGCAGCAAAGCCCGTCGTTCGTCCGTCGGCCGCCATTCCGGCGCCGCAGCACCAGCCTGTCGCCCAGCACCAGCCGGCCCCGGTTCACCAGCCGGTAATGCAGCAGCCGGTTTCTCAGCCGGTTCAGCAGCCGGTGCAGCCGATGGCGACCGCCGACCATATCGCCGCCGCCATCCGCGAAGCGGAAATGGAACGGGAACTGGATATCGCGACCCGCGCTGCCCAGGTCCAGGCCCAGGCGCCGGTTCAGCCTGTTCACGATGAGCACTTTCGCCCCCAGAGCAAGCTGTTCGCCGGTGCTGCACCGGTAGAGGCCGCTCCGGTCATGCGCCAGCCGCAGCCGCAGATGCAGCCGGTTCAGCCCCAGCCGCAGCCGGTGATGCGCCAGGAGCCCGTTGCTCCGGCCATGCGCCAGCAGCCGGAACAGGTTCGCATGCCGAAGGTCGAAGACTTTCCGCCAGTGGTAAAGGCCGAGATGGACCGCCGCGCACAGCCGGCAGCACCGATCGCGGAAGAGCGTGGTCCGATGGGTCTCCTCAACCGCATCACCAGCTCGCTTGGCCTGCGTGAACGCGAACAGACGCCGGCGGCCGCCGACATGACGGCTTCCGCTCCGAGTGCTGCCTCCCAGCAGCGCCGGCCGCTCTCGCCGGAAGCGAGCCTCTATGCGCCGCGTCGCGGCCAGCTTGACGATCACGGTCGCGCTTCGCCGCAGGCAGCGCGCCCGCAAGAAGATGATCAGCTCGAAATCCCGGCGTTCCTGCGCCGTCAGTCGAACTGATTGGAAGGCCCGTACCTTCACCTTGCCGAATGCCCGGGCAACTGCCCGGGCATTTTTGCATTTTCTTCATTGTTTCAGAGGCTTGATGCGATTTTACGAATTGTCGCAAATGCGTAACAAAGCGAAACGAACAGTGATTTGGAATGGTGCCTCCAAACTCTTATTTTCAAGCTCGGAAATTGGGGACGCATGCGATTCGATCAAGCGCTGTCTGTTCGAAACGCAGAGGTTCGGTTTTGTGCCGAAACTCTCGGGTGCCTTGCTTGTGCCCTGAAGATTGCTGCGTCTGCCAGCACGTTTTGGCCATTGGCCACAGGTATTGAAAGTGACGAGAATGGGAATCGAATTGCTCGGGTTTCAGACGACGATTGCAAGCCCGGTAACCCTCAAGGGCATCGGCGTGCATTCCGGCGCGGAAGTGTCGATCACGTTCCATCCGGCCGAGGCCGACGCGGGCATCGTGTTCCAGCGCGTGCTTGCCAACGGCCGCGTCAGCGAATTCAAGGCAGTTTCCTCGCAGGTCGGCAACACTGATCTCTGCACCGTTCTCGGCATGTCGCCGGCCACCTCGATCGCTACGATCGAGCATGTGATGGCCGCAATCTACGCACTCGGCCTCGACAACCTGACGGTCGAAGTGCACGGCGCCGAAATGCCGATCATGGACGGCAGCTCCGAACCCTTTATCGACGCGATCGAGCAGGTGGGCGTTCGCGCTCTCGCCGTCAAGCGTCGCTACATCCGCATCGTCAAGCCGGTCCGCATCGAATCGGGTGCATCCTGGTCCGAGTTCACGCCCTATGACGGCATGCGCTTCGAGGTCGAGATCGATTTCGATTGCCCGCTGATCGGTCGCCAGTCCTGGAAGGGCGACATGACGCCGTCGGTCTTCAAGAGCGAACTGTCGCGCGCCCGCACCTTCGGCTTCATGCGTGACGTCGAGCGCCTCTGGGCTGCCGGCTTCGCGCTCGGTTCGTCGCTCGAGAACTCGGTTGTCATCTCCGACGACAACGCGGTGATCAACGTCGAGGGCCTGCGCTACACGGATGAATTCGTGCGCCACAAGACGTTGGACGCGGTTGGCGACCTGTCGCTGGCCGGTGCACCGTTCATCGGTTGCTACCGCTCCTACCGCGGCGGCCACAAGATGAACGCCAATGCTCTCAAGGCTTTGCTCAGCGATCCGACCGCCTACGAGGTCGTCGAAACCGCCACCCCGCGCCAGCGTACACGCGCGCGCGACATGGTTGCAGTCGCAGCTCCGGGCTTCGCGCCCTGGTCCGCATAACAAGAAAACTCTTGATCTCCTCCAGTCGCCGGCCGAAAGGCCGGCATTTTCATGATGGGGCTGCCACAAATTTGCATGAATCACCGATCATGACGTTGCGGTCTCAAGGTAACTTGCTCTAAAAGCGCATGTCTGGCGGGGTCCATGCCCGCAGAGTGGAACGGGAATATCCGATGGTTCTTGCAGTTTCTGTTGATCTGAGAAAATCAGCGCGCGTCGCCGCCGTCATCGTTACGGCCATTGCCGGCAGCGCCTTGATTACGGCCTGCCAGAACGATCCCGATATCGACATCACCAAACTGACGGCAGAAACCGATCCGCCGGAAGTGCTCTACAACCAGGGTCTTGCCAACCTCAATGCCGGCAAGACGACGGAAGCGGCGCGCAAGTTCGAAGCGCTCGACCGCCAGCATCCGTTCTCGGAGTACGCGCGCAAGGCGCTGGTCATGAACGCCTTCGTGTCCTACCGCAACGGTCAGTACCAGGAGGCGATCAACGCCACCGGTCGCTATCTCAATCTCTATCCGCAGTCCGAAGATGCGGCCTACGCGCAGTATATCCAGGGCCTTGCCTATACCAAGCAGATCCCCGCCGTGACGCAGGACCAGAAGCCTGCGTTCAAGGCGATCGAGGCGATGCAGGCGGTCGTCGACCGTTATCCGGACTCCGAATACGTCGACGACGCCAAGTCGAAGATCCGCTTTGCCCGTGACCAGCTCGCCGGCAAGGAAATGCAGGTCGGCCGCTATTATCTCGAGCGCAAGGAATACCTGGCCGCCGTGTCGCGCTTCCGCGTCGTCGTCGAGCAGTATCCGAACACCAACCAGGTGGAAGAAGCGCTGGCACGCCTGACCGAAGCCTATTTCGCGATGGGCGTGACCCAGGAGGCGCAGACGGCTGCCGCCGTGCTCGGCCACAACTATCCGGACAGCCAGTGGTACAACGATTCTTTCAAGCTGCTGCAGTCCGGTGGCCTGGAGCCGCGTGAAAGCGGCAACTCCTGGATTTCGCGCGCCGCCAAGAAACTCGTCGGCGCCTGATCCTTATCGGCGCCCTTCAAGGAAGATACGAACCCGGATGCTCGCCCAGCTTTCGATCCGCGATATCGTCCTGATTGAACGGCTTGATCTCATTTTCGAGGCCGGGCTTTCGGTGCTGACCGGTGAAACCGGCGCTGGCAAGTCCATCCTGCTCGACAGCCTGTCGCTGGCCCTTGGCGGGCGCGGCGACGGCTCGCTGGTGCGCCATGGGTCCGACAAGGGCCAGGTGACGGCGGTGTTCGACGTTCCCGTCGGCCATTCGGCACGGCAGCTTCTGCACGATAACGGCATCGATGACGACGGCGACATGATCTTTCGCCGGGTGCAATCTGCCGACGGCCGCACCAAGGCCTATGTCAACGACCAGCCGATCAGCGTCCAGCTCATGCGTCAGCTCGGGCAGACGCTGGTCGAGATCCACGGGCAGCACGACGACCGCGCGCTTGTCGATATCGATGCGCACCGCACGCTTCTCGACGCTTTCGGCGGCACGGCGGAGGAAGCGCTCAAGGTCAGCGATCTCTATCGTGCCTGGAAGGACGCCGAGCGCGGCCTGAAAAAACATCGCGAGCGCGTCGAAGCCGCCGCCCGCGAAGCCGATTTCCTTCGCTCCTCGGTCGAGGAGCTGGAAAAGCTCAGCCCCCGCGACGGCGAGGAAGACGAACTTGCCGAGAACCGGGCGCGGATGATGAAGGCCGAGCGCATCGCCGGCGACATCAATGAGGCTTCGGAGTTCCTGAACGGCAACGGCTCGCCGGTCCCGCTGATCGCCTCGCTGGTGCGCCGGCTGGAACGCAAGAGCCAGGAGGCGCCGGGCCTGCTCGAAGAAACGGTCGAGCTGCTCGATGGTGCGCTCAACCAGTTGTCCGACGCGCAGATGGCGGTCGAACGCGCCCTGCGCAACACCGAATTCGACCCGAAAGAACTGGAGCGGGTGGAGGAGCGGCTTTTTGCGCTGCGCGCCGCCAGCCGCAAATATTCGGTTCCGGTGACGGAACTGCCGGCGCTGGCCGTCCGGATGATTTCCGATCTGGCCGATCTCGATGCCGGCGAAGAAAAGCTGAAGCAGCTCGACGCGCTGGTTGGCGTGGCACGGGTGGCGTTTGACGCTGCCGCGCGCACGCTCTCCGAAAAGCGCCACAACACGGCGAGCGCTCTTTCCGACGCGGTCATGGCGGAGTTGCCGGCGCTGAAGCTCGAGCGCGCCCGCTTCATGGTGGAAGTGCAGAGCGATCCGTCGCAACCGACGGCCGACGGCATCGACCTTGTCGAATTCCACGTCCAGACGAACCCCGGCACGCGGCCGGGGCCGATCATGAAGGTCGCCTCGGGCGGCGAACTCTCGCGGTTCCTCCTGGCGCTGAAGGTGGCGCTTGCCGATCGCGGCTCCGCGCCGACGCTGGTCTTCGACGAAATCGACACCGGTGTGGGCGGCGCGGTGGCCGATGCCATCGGCCAGCGGCTGAAGCGGCTTTCCGGCACCGTGCAGGTGCTTTCCGTCACCCACGCGCCGCAGGTGGCCGCACGCGCCGCGACGCATCTGCTGATTTCCAAGGGGCCATCCGCAGAGAAGGCGGAGATGATCTCGACCCGGGTCGCCCGCATGGACGACAAGGCGCGCACCGAGGAAATCGCCCGCATGCTGGCCGGCGCCTCGATCACCGAGGAAGCGCGAGCTGCCGCCGCGCGGTTGCTTGCCGGCAACGGTTAAAGCGCCTCGCGATCGTCCCGTTTTGCTCGCTGCGCCTGATTTTTCGCATGCCGCGCGGCGGTGCGGGTCTTCCTAAGCCTTTTGGTTGAATTGTTGCGCCGCTGCACCCGTGCTCTATTTTCTGGGCGCGGGTTGGGGGCAGTTCGGGCATGTGGGAGAAACTTCAGCGAGGACTGGAGACCGGGCTCGCGCAGCTGCGCAAGCATCCGGAATTGATGCTGCTCATCGCCTTTGCCTATGCCGGCCTTATCCTGACCGTCAAGGACACGCACCAGCAGTTCGGCAGCTTCGGGGTCCTCGTTGCCGCGGCCATCGCGGTGATCGTGTCTTGCCTTGCCCTTCGACTGCGCCGCGCGCCGCAGGCCGCCCCACCGCAGGTCGCCCCTCCCAAAGACGACAATGCCGAATTGCTGCCACCTGAAGGCGACGAAGCCGAAACGCTGCCTCCGGAAGACAGCAAGACCGAACCGCTGCCTCTCGCGCTGCCGCGCGCATGCGCTGAGGGTGATGGGCAGGGGGATCGGCCCTATCTCGTGCGCGTGCCGCCGTCGAGGACGGTCGCCTATGATGCGGCGCGCAAGGCGCGGGGTGTCTTTCAGCGCAATGCGATCGACCCGGGAGAGGGCATGAAGGTCTTCTTCTCCGATCCCTACAGCCTGATCTGCTTGCAGGATAAGGACGACAACATCTTCGGTTTCGTCGACTACTGCGCCTTCGAGAAAAACCAGTTCAAACTGTTCCTGCAGGGCGAATACACCTTCGACAATCTGCTGTCGGGCGGGTTGCTTGCCCATCCGCAGGCGCGAAAGGCGAAGGTCGTCTATCTCGCGACCATCCTCAATCTCAGCTTTCTGCTCGATTCGATGCGCGCCGAGCGCCGCCGCCAGAACGGCATTCTCGTGCTCGCAACGGTCTCGGCGATCCTCGAACACCACACGTTCCCGCCCGACGGCATCGATATCTACAGCATCGGCTGGGACAGGAGCGGAAGGGCGATCTTGAGGATGTTCGGCCTGCAGCCGGTCAGCCGCGTCATCCGCGGGCAGGCGGAAGGCAAATGGATCTACAGCAAGCGCGGGGTACGCAGGGCGGATCTGGAGGTCATCCGCGCCCGCTACCAGCGGCGCTATGCGCGCTGGTGCGAACTGGACGTCCGGCCGCCGGCGGCCACCGAGCCCGGGGTCGCCGTCGGCAGGTGAGGGCGAGCCCACATGTCCGAACGGTCTTTTCTTTCCCGTGGGTTGCTCTACAAAACGGTACCGAATCCGGAGCCCGCGCGTATGTCCCATGAATTGAAGCCCGTCGAGAACCTCACCGAAACGGAAGCTGCGGGAGAGCTCGCCTTTCTCGCGGCCGAGCTTGCGCGTCACGACGCCCTCTATCACGGTAACGATGCGCCGGAGATTTCGGACGCCGACTACGACGCTCTGAAGCGGCGCAACGACGCGATCGAGGCGCGCTTTCCGGCACTTATCCGCGAGGACAGTCCGTCGAGGAAGGTGGGGGCAGCACCCTCCGTCACCTTCCAGCCGGTCGTGCATGCCCGGCCGATGCTGTCGCTCGACAACACGTTTTCCGACGAGGACGCCCGCGATTTCGTCGCCTCCGTCTATCGCTTCCTCGGGCAGCTGCCCGACAATTCGATCGCGTTTACGGCGGAGCCGAAGATCGACGGTCTGTCGATGTCGCTGCGCTACGAAAACCGCCGGCTGGTGACGGCGGCGACCCGCGGCGACGGCACGACCGGCGAAAACGTCACCGCCAACATCCGCACCATCGGCATGATCCCGCAGACGCTGCCGGCCGGTGCGCCCGATATCGTCGAGGTGCGCGGCGAAATCTACATGGCAAAGTCCGACTTTGCAGCGCTCAACGCCGAGATGGCGGCACAGGGTAAGCCGCTCTACGTCAACCCGCGCAACACCGCTTCAGGGTCGCTCCGGCAGCTCGACGCCAAGGTGACGGCAAGCCGCAAGCTGCGCTTCTTCGCCTATGCCTGGGGCGAGATCTCGGACATGCCTGCCGACACGCAGATGGGCATGGTCGAGGTGTTCAAGGCTTGGGGCTTCCCGGTCAACCCGCTGATGCAGCGGCTGACGTCCGCCGAGGCGCTGCTCGAGCACTACCACCACATCGAGCGCGAACGCCCGGATCTCGACTACGACATCGACGGCGTGGTCTACAAGGTCGACCGGCTCGACCTGCAGGCGCGCCTCGGCTTCCGCTCGCGCTCGCCGCGCTGGGCAACCGCGCACAAGTTCCCGGCCGAGCAGGCGTTTACGCGGTTGACGGCGATCGACATCCAGGTGGGCCGCACCGGCGCGCTGACGCCGGTGGCGCGGCTGGAGCCGATCACCGTTGGCGGCGTCGTCGTCACCAATGCGACGCTGCACAACGAGGACTACATCAAGGGCCTCGGCAATTCGGGCGAGGCGATCCGCGAGGGCCGCGACATCCGCATCGGCGACATGGTGATCGTCCAGCGTGCCGGCGACGTCATCCCGCAGATCGTCGACGTCGTCATGGACGAGCGCAAGGAGGGGAGTGAGCCCTATCGCTTCCCGACCACATGCCCGGTCTGCGGCAGCCATGCGGTGCGCGACATCAACGAAAAGACCGGCAAGGTCGACGCGGTACGCCGCTGCACCGGCGGTTTCGTCTGCCGGGCGCAGGCCGTCGAGCACCTGAAGCACTTCGTCTCGCGCAACGCCTATGACATCGAGGGCCTCGGCTCCAAGCAGATCGAGTTCTTCTTCGAAAGCGAGGATCCGACGCTCAACATTCGCACGGCGCCCGATATCTTCACTCTGGAAAAACGCCAGGAGGCGTCGCTCACCAAGCTCGAAAACATCGACGGCTTCGGCCGGGTCAGCGTGCGCAAGCTTTATGAGGCGATCAACACGCGGCGCTCGATTGCGCTGCAGCGCTTCATCTATGCGCTCGGCATCCGCCATGTCGGCGAGACGACGGCAAAGCTGCTCGCGCGCTCCTACGGCAATTACGAGCATTTCGGCGCGGCAATGAGCGAGGCATCGACCTTTACCGGCGACGCCTGGAACGAGCTCAACAGCATCGACGGCATCGGCGAGGTTGTCGCCCGCGCCATCGTCGAGTTCTACAAGGAGCCGCGCAACCTCGAAGTGGTCACGCGGCTCTTGTCCGAAGTGACGCCGGAGGCGGCGGAAGCACCGGTTGCCTCAGACAGCCCGGTTGCCGGCAAGACCGTGGTCTTTACCGGCTCGCTCGAAAAGATGACGCGCGACGAGGCCAAGGCCAAGGCCGAAAGCCTCGGCGCCAAGGTCGCGGGTTCGGTGTCGAAGAAGACCGACATCGTCGTTGCCGGCCCCGGCGCTGGCTCCAAGCTCGACAAGGCCCGTGAACTCGGCGTCGAGACCATGGACGAGGACGAGTGGCTGGCGCTGATCGGCGGGTAGGAGCTGCCTGATGCATTGCCGATCGCGCGACAACGCTTGAACGTCGCATGCGTTGTCGCGTTTTGAGGAGCGCGAAGCCTGGCTGCGTTAGGGTGGCGGCAGTTTTGCGTTGAAAACGTGAACGTGTGCCTCGTTGCCGCCGCAACCGGTTGTCTTTATATTAGCGGTCGCTTCTTTACATGGTGTGGAGACCACGATGAGAAAGATACTTTCAAGCATCGCTTTGGCGTTCCTCCTATCAGGCATGAATGCATACGCCCTCGACCTTCCGCCAGCTGCCAAGAAGGTCACGATGGACGAGTTCAAGACCCTTGCCGACGGCAAATCCGTCAAGGTCGAGATCTACGACTTCGACAAGCCCGTGACGGCAGATTTGGTCTGGAACTGGAAGAAGGGCACGATAACGGGCAAGGCCAAGGTCGACGGCAAGACGATCGACGTGAAGACCAAGCTGACCTTCAAGGGCGACAAGGCTTGCTCGAACGGAAAAGGCGAGAAGCCGACTTGCTACTCTATCTACATCGAGGGGAACAAGTTCTATGAAGTGCGAGACGACATGAAGGTGCACGCCGTCTCAATAGTCGGGTAAACCTTCCAACGGGCATGCGCGCATCGCAAACGCTGCGCGCCGCCGGACGGAAAACCGTTCTACACTTCAACTGGAATTGCTCTAGATGCAAAAAGACCGCCCGGCATGCCAGGCGGTCTTTTTGCTGTGCTGATGTCGTGATCAGCCCTGCTGCTGCGCGCTCTGGTCCATCCACATGAATTCCCAGACGTGGCCGTCGAGGTCCTGGAAGGAGATGCCGTACATGAAGCCGTAGTCGATCGCCGGCTTCCAGGGCTTGGCGCCGGCGGCGAGCGCCTTGGCGAGCATGTCGTCGACCTCGGCGCGACTATCGGCGGAAAGGGCGGTGATGACTTCGGTGCCCTTGCGGGCGTCGCTGATCTCGCCGGTGATGAAGTCGCGGAATTTCGGCTCGGTCAGAAGCATGACGAAGATGTTGTCCGAGATCACCGTGCAGGCGGCCGTCTCGTCGGAGAACTGCTCGTTGAAGGTGAAGCCGAGGGCGGCGAAGAACGCGCGCGAAGCCTTCAGATCCTTGACCGGCAGGTTTACGAAAATCATGCGCATGAAATGCTCCTTGGGAATGGATTTTGTGTCTACGCACTAAGGACGAATGCCGGTCGACGATGCCGACACCGGCTCAAAGAATTTTTTGAGCCGGGCTGATGTGGGGCGCAACCGTGGGTATTCAAGGGCAAGGAAGTGTCCACGAACGGATCGGCCAGACGGACTATCGTTCCTGTCAGTTCGCAAGGATCGACGCTGCCGGGGCACGGACGGCGACGATCGCGACGACCGCCGCAAGTCCGTTTGCCAAAGCGCCGGCCAGGATGGGCATGGTGTAGCTGTGGCTGAGATCGAAGGCGAAACCGGCCGCACTTGGTCCGACGAGCGTGCCGATCGCTACGCTGGTGTAGAGCGCGCCGATGATGCTGCCGACATGGCGGCCGCCGAAGTAATCCATCACCACCGCGGGCAGGATGGCGACCCAGCCGCCGTAGGTGATCCCGAAGACGAGCGCGAAAATCGCGAGAGACAGAAAACTCGCGGCGAATGCCCAGAAGGCGAGGGAGGCGGCCATGCCTGCGAACATGGCGATGAGGAAGACCTGCCTGCCGATACGGTCGGCGAGGCCGCCGAGCAGGAAGCGCCCGAGCGTGCTGCCGACACCGATCATTCCAAGCAGCAGCACGGCGGAAGCCTGGGTGAGGCCTCGGTCGAGAGCGTAGGGGACGAGATGCACGAAGGGCACGAAGACGCCAAAAGCTGAGAGCAGGCAGGCCGCATAGAGGCCGATGAACCGCCGGGTGCGGACGGCTTCGCGCATGGGGACGCCGGACGGGGCTTTCGCCCTTGCTTGTGCGTCGATGGGGGCGCCGTCGGGGCCCGTGCCGCGGTCTTTCGGATCGTCGAGGATCAGGGCGGACATGCCGATGCCGACGATAGCGGCAAGTGCGCCAAGGACGAGATAGGTATCGCGCCAGCCGAGCGAACCGACCAGCCAGGTGGCGAGCGGTGGCATGACCAGCGTTCCGACGCCGATGCCGCTGACGGCAAGCCCTGAGGCCAGCCCCCGGCGCGCCACGAACCAGCGCTGCACCGTGCCGATCACCGGCACGTAGGCAAGACCGACGCCAAGGCCGATGCCGAGGCCGTAGGCGGCGTAGACTTCGGCGATGCTGCGCGCCTGGCTGGCGAGCGCAAGGCCGAGGCCGACGAGGAACATGCCGAGCATGGCAAGCCGCCGCGCGCCCCAACGGTCGGCAAGCGGGCCGGAGACGATGCCCAGCCCGAAATAGAGGAAACCCGCGAGCGAGAAGACGAGCGACACCGCGCCGCGCGAGGCGTCGAAGTCTCGCTGCAGCGGCTCGACGAAGGCGCTGAACGTATAGGCGCTGCCGAAGCCGACGAAGGTGACAGTGAAGGCGGCGGCGACGACCACCCAGCCATAGAAGACGCCGTTGTTCGATGTGTTGGTGCGCATGTCAGATCTCCGGATGGCGCTGGTGCCAGGATGTTGCCGCCTGGAAGGCGGTGCCGGCGCGCACGAGGTCGGCCTCCTGCAGGCGACCCGCTACGAGCTGAAGCCCGATCGGCATGCCGGTGCTGCTGGAATTGCCGGGAAAGGTGAGTGTCGGGTGCCCGCTCATGTCGAACGGGCAGGTGTAGCGTTGCAGCCTGGCGATCAGTTCCGGCTGTTCGCCGAGCGTCGCGATGGTCTTCAGCGTCAGCGGCGCAAACGGCTGGACCGGGGTCAGCAGCAGGTCGATCGAGGAAAAGAGCGCGTCGACCTCACCGCGAAATGCCGCGCGCCGCAGAAGGATTTTCTGGTAGTCGATACCGGAGAGTGCTCGGCCCGTTTCGATGACGCCGGCAAGAACCGCGCCATAGTGATCCCTGTGGGCGGAAAAGCTCGTCTCGTGCGCAACGGCGGCTTCGACCGCGCAGTTCGATACCCAGTCGGCGACGATCTGGGCGACGTCGGGGAAGCGGATTTCGATGATCTCAGCTCCGAGATCTGCAAAGACGCCGATCGCCATTTGCAGGGCAGTCTGCGTTTCGGGATCGACGTCGGCGCTGTTCCACGCGGGGTCGACACCCACTCTCAAGCCGCGCATGCGCATTGCCGCTGCGGCCGGGTAGTCGGGCACCGGATCGATGAGGGCGGTCGGGTCGCGCGGATCGCTGCCGGCGATCGCGGCGAGCATGGTCGCGGCGTCGAGCGTATTGCGCGCCAAGGTGCCCACATGATCGAGCGAGGCGGCAAGTTCGAAGGCGCCGAAGCGACTGACGCGGCCCCAGGTCGGCTTTAGCCCGGTGACGCCGTTTGCCGCCGCCGGCCAGCGGATGGAGCCGCCGGTGTCGGAGGCGAGCGCGCCATAACAAAGGCCGGCTGCCGTTGCCACGCCCGAGCCGCTCGAGGATATGCCCGGCCAATGAGACGCGTTCCAGGGGTTGCGTGGCGGCGTCACCGAAGGATGGTGATCCGAATAGGCGCCCTCCGTCATCTGCGTCTTGCCGACCAGCACCGCGCCGGCCTCGCGAAGGCGCCGCACGACCGTTGCATCCTCATCCGGCACGAAGGCGCTGTGGACGGTGGTGCCTGCCGCCGTCGGCGCGCCCTTCAGCCAGAACAGATCCTTGACGGCGATCGGGACCCCATGCAACGGCCCGCGATACCGCCCTGCGGCGATTTCCCTGTCTGCCTCATCGGCCTGCGCGCGGGCAGACGTGTCAAGCACGAGCGTGTAGCTCTTCAGTTCCGTGTCGAGCGCAGCGATGCGCTGAAGCTGTGCTTCGATTACCTCTCGCGCGGTGACGGACCGCTCTCTGATCAAGGCTCCAACCTCTGTCAGACCGAGATAGGCAAAGCCGGTGTCGCTCTTCATGTCTGTCATTCTCCTGGACGAACCGTTCGCATCAGCGTGTTTACGTCGCATCAGAATTACTTATGTCCATCTTGAACTCCCGTCTGATGCAACATGATTGCCTTGAAGCGAATATCCTGGCTAGAATGGTGAACGACAAACCATAAATTCTGCGGCATTCGAGTTAGATTATCTAAATGATTGACGCCAAGTTGCCACCTCTGAATGCGCTGCGAGCCTTCGAAGCGGCGGCGCGCCACCTCTCCGTGAAGAATGCGGCCGAGGAACTGTGCGTGACGCCGGGGGCGGTCAGCCAGATGTTGAAGGTGCTGGAACAGCATCTCGGCGTCAGGCTCTTCGTGCGGGTGAACCGCGGCATCTTCCTGACCGACGCGGGGCGGGACTATCTGCCGCCGGTGCGCAACGCCTTCCGCCAGATCGTCGACGCATCGAAGCGGGTTGCCGGATCGCAGGACAGCGGCGTCCTCACCGTCAGCGCCACGTCGTTCTTCGCGTCCGCCTGGCTCGTGCCGCGCATGGCGTCGTTTCGCGACGCCCATCCGCAGATCGATCTGCAGGTCGTCACCAGCAACGCGCTCGTCGACTTTTCGCGCAGCGGCGTCGATGTGGCTTTTCGCCATGGCTACGGCCACTATCCTGGCCTTCGCAGCGACCATGTGCTGGCGGTGGCGATGGCGCCAGTCGCAGCACCTTCGCTCGTCGAACGCCTGGGGCTGCCTGCAAGCGCGGCCGCGCTGGTAGCCTGGCCCAAGGTGCAGGACGCCGACAGGAAAGGGTGGAGCCTCTGGCTGCAGGCAAACAATTTGACGGAAGCGACACTTCCGACGGGGCCTTCCTTCGATGATACGGCGTTGCTGCAGCAGGCGGTGCTCGCCGGCCTTGGCGCCGGCCTGCTTCCCGCCGCGATGGTGGCGCCGGAGATCGAGGCGGGGCGCCTGATCCAGTTGGCGGAGGAGACGCACATCGAGGCCTTCGCCTATTATCTCGTCTATCCGGAAGCGACTGCGGAGCAGCCGAAGATTTCTGCGTTTCGGCAGTGGGTGCTGGAAGCCATCGGATCCGGTGTTTCACGGTCTCACCCGCGATAGCGCAGCGCCTCCACCAGCAGCGCAAAGGCGGGCGAGGACTGACGGCGGCTGGGGTAGTAGAGATGATAGCCCGGGAACGGGTCGCACCAGTCTTCGAGAACGCGGATGAGGCGGCCCTCGGCAATGTGGGATAGCACCGATTCCTCCGGTGCGAAGGCGAGGCCGAAGCCGGCAAGGCAAGCGGTCAGCCGGTGGGCGAGACGGCTGAATACGAGTTGGCCGTCGACGCGGACTTTGAGCTCGCGCCCATCCTTTTCGAACTCCCAGGCATAGATGCCGCCATAGGTGGGCAGTCTCAGGTTGATGCAGCGGTGCTGTGTCAGGTCCTGCGGAACGATGGGCTTCGGGTGTTTCTCGAAATAGCCCGGCGCGCCAACGACGGCCATGCGCATGTCCGGGCCGATGCGCACGGCGATCATGTCCTTGGCGACCTGTTCGCCCAGCCGCACGCCGGCGTCATAGCGTTCGGCGACAATGTCGGTGAGGCCATAGTCGATGATGATCTCGACCTTGATGTCAGGGTAATCGGGCAGCAGCTGTTCGAGCTTCGGCCAGAGCACGGTCTCGGCCGCGTGTTCCGCGGTGGTGATGCGCACCGTGCCTGCCGGCTTGTCCCTGATCTCGCTCAGCGCCGTCAGTTCGGTTTCCAGCTGCTCGAAATGCGGGACGAGGGTGGCGAGCAGCCGTTCGCCGGCCTCGGTCGGCGAGACGCTGCGGGTGGTGCGGGTCAACAGGCGCACGCCAAGCCGGGCTTCGAGCGCACGCATGGTGTGGCTGAGAGCCGATTGTGAGACGCCGAGCTGGGCGGCCGCCCTGGTGAAGCTGCGCTCGCGCGCAACGGCCGAGAAGGCGAGGAGGTCGTTGATATTCTCGCGCAGCATTCATGAATCTTTCTCATAGGTCCATGCCGTTTATACCATCTAATCGTAAACGGCGGCCATCGTTAGATTGTGCACAGCAACAGATCAGGCGGCGGACTGACAGGTCTGCGCTGGCCCGGTTCGCGAAGGAGAGAATTCATGGAGATCAGAAGAAGCGGCTCGCAACCCTCGGCCAAAGGTCCGCAGGACTGGTTCAGCGGAACCGTGCGTATCGACCCGCTGTTTCCGGTGCGCGACCCTGCGCGCGCCGCCGGCAATGCCGTCACTTTCGAGCCCGGCGCCCGCACCGCCTGGCACACGCATCCGCTTGGCCAGGTGCTGATCGTCGTTTCCGGCTTTGGCCGCGTGCAGCGGGCGGGTGGGCCGATCGAGGAGATCCGGCCGGGTGACGTCGTCTGTTTCGAACCCGGCGAGAAGCACTGGCACGGCGCCGGTCCGACGACGGCCATGACCCATATCGCCATCCAGGAATCGCTCGACGGCAAGGCGGTCGACTGGATGGAAAAGGTCACGGACGCCGAGTACGGCACTGAGGCGGAGTAGGCGCGGCCATGGATGTCACCACGACCAGACATGCGACTTCACACAAGACCGCGGTGCTGGCGATCATCATCGTCAGTTACCTGATGATCGTGCTCGACATCTCGATCGTGATCACCGGCCTGCCGAAGATCCGCGACGAGCTGCAGTTCAGCGATGCCGGGCTCTCCTGGGTGCACAGCGCCTATACGCTGGCCTTCGGCGGCTTACTTTTGCTCGGGGCGCGAGCCGGCGACATTCTCGGCCGGCGACGCCTGTTCATGGCCGGGCTTGCGATCTTCACGGCCGCCTCCGTGGTGATCGGCCTTGCGCCATCGTCGGCGTGGATGCTCGGCGCGCGCGCCGTGCAGGGCTTGGGTTCGGCGATCCTGGCGCCCGCCACGCTGGCGCTGATCCAGACACAGTTTGCCGAGGGTCTGGAGCGCACGCGGGCGGTTGCCTATTACAGCTCGGTCGCCGGCATCGGCGCCAGCTTCGGCATGGTACTCGGCGGGCTGCTTGCCGGCTGGCTAAGCTGGCGGGTCGGCTTCTTCATCAACCTGCCGATCGGTATCGCCCTGATGCTGGCGGCGCGCAAATATGTCGGCGAGACGGAACGGCGCACCGGAGAGTTCGACCTTGCGGGCGCCGTCAGCTCGACGCTCGGGATGACCGCACTCGTCTATGGCATCGTGCGGTCGGCGGAGGCGGGGGTGCATGATCCGCTGACGCTCGCGGCCCTTGCCCTCGGCCTTCTGCTGCTTGCCGCCTTCGTCGTCAACGAACGCCGGGCAAGGCAACCGATCATGCCGCTGAGGCTTTTTGCCAGCCGCGAACGGGTCGGAGCCTATCTGGCACGCGTGCTGTTTCTCGCCGCGATGATCGGCTTCTTTTTCTTCTTCACCCAGTATCTGCAGGGCGTTCTCAACTTCGATCCGCTTTTGTCCGGCCTCGCCTTCATTCCGGCAACGCTCGTCAACTTCGTCGCAGCGATTGCGGTGCCACGGCTCGTGCCCCGGTTCGGCAACCGCCGTCTGCTCGCCTTTGGCCTGGTTTCGGCGTTCGCCGGCATGGTCGCTATCAGCCAGATCTCGGCGGACACCTCATATCTCTTCGGCATGGCGCCGGCGTTGATGCTGATCGGCCTTGGTCAGGGCTTTAGCTTGAGCCCGCTGACGGTGGCCGGCATCGCCGGCGTGGCGCCTTCGGATGCTGGGGCTGCCGGCGGTGTCGTCAATGTCGCCCACCAGCTCGGCAACTCGCTCGGCCTTAGCGTGCTCGTCGCCGTTGCCGCGATCGGTGCCGATGGCCTTGATGGCAGTGCGCTGCTTGCCCACCGGGTCGACAATGTTCTCATCGGTTGCACGGTCCTGCTGGCGGCGGCACTTGCCGTCGTCGCGCTGATCGTCCGGCCACACACCGCAAGGCGGGTCGGGCGTCCGGCGACCGGCCGCTCACCAGCCTGCCAGAATTGCCGCTCGGCCTCCCTCGACGCGGCGGCGTGATCAAGGAGCATGACAATGCAGAAACGCAAACTTGGAAAAAGCACCCTCGAAGTCTCGGCCATCGGCTTTGGCTGCATGGGGCTCAGCTACGGTTACGGCCCGGCAACGGAGCGCGCGGAAGCGATCAAGCTCATCCGTGCCGCGCATGAGCTGGGCGTCACCTTCTTCGACAGTGCTGAGGCCTATACCGGCAACGAAGACCTGGTCGGCGAGGCGTTGGCCCCGATCCGTGATGAGGTGGTGATCGCCACCAAGTTCGGTTTCGTCAACGGTGACGTCGCCCAAGGTTTGGACAGTCGGCCGGAGCGTATCCGGCAGGTGGCCGAAACGGCACTGAAGCGGCTGCGGACGGACCGGATTGACCTCTTCTACCAGCACCGTGTCGACCCCAACGTGCCGATCGAGGATGTCGCCGGCACGGTCAGGGATCTGATTACCGAAGGCAAGGTCGGGCATTTCGGCATGTCGGAGGCGGGCGCCGCCTCGATCCGCCGGGCGCATGCCGTCCAACAGGTAACGGCACTGCAGAGCGAATATTCGCTCTGGTGGCGGGAGCCGGAGGGCGAGATCCTGCCGCTGCTCGAAGAACTCGGCATCGGCTTCGTGCCCTTCAGCCCGCTCGGCAAAGGGTTTCTGACCGGCGCGATCAACGAGAACACGACCTTTGATCAAAGCGACTTCCGCATGATCGTGCCGCGGTTCTCACCCGAAGCGCGTAAAGCCAATCAGGCGCTGGTCGATCTGCTCGGCGCAATTGCCGAAGCCAAGGGCGTGACCAAGGCGCAGATCGCGCTTGCCTGGCTGCTTTCGCAGAAGCCGTGGATCGTGCCCATTCCCGGCACGACGAAGCAGCATCGGCTGGAGGAGAATCTCGGCGCAGCCGGTGTCACGCTCACGGGCTGGGAGCTTGACCAAATCCAGGCGGCGCTTTCTGCCGTCGAGGTGCAGGGTGCCCGCTATCCGCAGCACTTGCAGCAGAGGGTTGGGAAATAGGGCAACTCAAGCAAGATGGCGGCGGGCCTGAATTACCTACTCGTCCTCGGCGCGCCGTTCGCATCCTCCCTCGTTCCTGTGCTCGTCACAGGTATCCAGCAGCCCAAGTCCTTGGGCTGAAAGTGTCCTCTGACCCGACAGACGTCGGGTCGCTGGATCCCCGCCACGAGGGCGAGGATGAGGGAGAGTGAGGCGTATTTCGCGCCAAACTGCCACCGTGGGGAGGGTGATAACACTCTAAGTCTTCAACCCCTGCCGACTATTTCAGCGTGCACACGCCATTGGCGCCGCCCTTGCCGGTGTAGGAAACGCTGGGCGAGCCATCGGGATTGATGCTGAGCGAAATGGTCACGCCGGCGCCTTTTGCCTCGTAGTAGTTCTCGTTGAAAACCCTGAGCTTGGCTTCCTTGCCATTGATGTAGACCGGTCCGCCCTCATCGGCATGGACCTCGATCTTGCCGGGGCAGGTGGCGTTGACGAGTGGGATCTTGGCTTCGGCGGCACCGGCGAAGGCGAGGATAGGGACAAGAATGCCGAAAAGGCGCAGGCGGGTTTCCATCTCGTTCTCCAGCTTGAGTTGCAGCCGTGTCGCCGGACCACCGTGACAGGCCGCAGAGCGAAGTCAAGCGCGACCGAGCGTCATCAAGCTGTCATCAATCCGATTGTTTTTTTGCGCTGCACAAGATAGAGGATTGCAGCCGAATTTTATGCAAATGCCTTTTTGCGGAGCAGGTCAAAGACGTCTGCGAAGGTAGCGCGCCAGCATCCCCAAAGGGCAGGGCGCCGGCGCGGATTGGAGGGTCCGGACATGAAGACGTTCACCACGATAACCGAGCTGAGGGCGGCCCTTGCCGAAGATCGGCGTGCGGGCAAGACGGTCGGTCTCGTGCCGACCATGGGCTATCTGCATGTCGGCCATATGGAGCTGATGCGGCGCGCGCGGACGGAAAACGACGTCGTCGTTGCCAGCATCTTCGTCAACCCGCTGCAGTTCGGCGCCAACGAAGACCTCTCCAAGTATCCACGTGATCTGGCGCGCGACCAGGCGATGCTGGAGGCAGGCGAGGTCGATTATCTCTTCGCGCCCGGCGTTAGCGACATGTATCCGCGGCCGATGGAAACGGTCGTCGACGTACCGACGCTCGGAAGCGAGCTTGAAGGTTCCGTCCGTCCTGGCCATTTCGCTGGCGTTGCCACTGTCGTTACCAAGCTCTTCAACATCGTCCAGCCTGACCGCGCCTATTTCGGCGAAAAGGACTTTCAGCAGCTGCAGATCATCCGCCGCATGGTGGAAGATCTCGCCCAGCCAGTTTCCGTCATCGGTGTGCCGACGGTACGCGAGGCCGACGGGCTCGCCTGTTCGTCGCGCAATGTCTATCTGACGGCCGAGGAACGCCGTGCCGCGGCGATTGTGCCGAAGGCGCTGGATGAAGCCACCCGGCTGGTCGCCTCCGGTCTCAGCGACGTGGGGACACTTGAAAAGGCGGTGACCGCGTTTCTGTCGAGCGAGCCGCTGGCCAAGCCCGAAGTCGTTGCCGTTCGCGACCCCGAGACACTGGAAACCATCGAGACGATCGGCGAAAAGCCGGTGCTGCTGCTGCTCTTCGTACGCTTCGGCACGACGAAGCTGCTCGACAACCGTGTGATTGCCCCGAAAACCGCGTTCTTTTCAAAGGTTGCCTGACATGAGCGTGCAGACCGCAAGGCGTCGCCTCAGCCCCGCCAATATCGAAGCGCTGAAGGGCGATCGTCCGATCGTCAGCCTCACGGCCTATACGACGCCGATCGCAAGGCTGCTCGATCCGCATGTGGATTTCCTGCTGGTCGGCGATTCCGTCGGCATGGTGCTCTACGGTCTCGACACCACGGTCGGCGTGACGCTCGAAATGATGATCGCCCATGGCCAGGCGGTCATGCGCGGCTCGCAGCAGGCTTGCGTCGTCATCGACATGCCCTTCGGCTCCTATCAGGAATCCAAGGAACAGGCGTTTCGCAGTGCCGCGCGCATCCTGAAGGAAACCGGCTGCAGCGCGGTAAAGCTCGAGGGTGGCGCCGAGATGGCCGAGACGGTCGAATTCCTCGTCAGCCGCGGCATTCCGGTGCTCGGTCACGTCGGGCTGATGCCGCAGCTCGTCAACACGACAGGCGGCTATCGCTCGGTCGGGCGCAACGACAAGGAAGTGGCAAAGATCCGCCGCGACGCCAAGGCGATCGACGACGCTGGAGCCTTCGGCATTGTGATCGAGGGCACGGTCGAGCCGGTTGCCCGCGAGATCACCGCGGAACTGCGCTCGCCGACCATCGGCATCGGCGCGTCGCCCGCCTGCGACGGCCAGATCCTCGTTTCCGACGACATGCTCGGCCTTTTCAATGACTTCAAGCCGCGCTTCGTCAAGCATTTCGCCGAGCTGGCACCGGCGATCTCCAAGGCGGCCGAAGATTATGCGGCCGAGGTGAAGGCGCGCAGCTTCCCGGGCATCGAACACACGTTCCAGGTCAAGAAGTAGGGAGCGGCTGTCCGCTCCGGCATTCAAATTCCTGATGCAAGGCGCACCGGTTTCCCGATCGGTGCGCATTTTGTTCAAGCCTCGTTCGCCGAGACATCATAAAATTCAATCATTGTATCAGCGCATTTGAATTGTTGCCGGGGGCGCAAGCGCCTATCAGTCCGGCTCCGGCCATCGCGTGTCGTCACGCCTCGGCCGGCGGAGGTTTCCATGACAAAAGACGATTTCTGGGAAGGCGTGCGCGGCGGCTTTCCCATCATGCTGGCGGCGTCGCCCTTCGGCGCGCTGTTCGGGGCGCTTGCGGTCGACAACGGTTTCACCATTGCCGACGCGGTGTTCATGAGCGCAACGGTCTATGCCGGCGCCAGCCAGATGGTCGGCATCGAGCTGTTCGGCAACCATGTTCAGCCCTGGCTGGTGGTGCTCTCGGTCTTTGCCGTCAACTTCCGCCACGTGCTCTATTCGGCCTCGATCGCCAAATATGTCCGGCACTTCACCTTCGGGCAGAAGTTCCTGGCCTTTTTCCTGCTGGTCGATCCGCAATATGCCGAGACCGAGAAACGCGGCGAGCGCGGCCTGCCGATCACCTTTTCCTGGTATCTCGGCTTCGGGCTGATCATCTACATCCCCTGGATCATCAACACGCTCGCCGGCGCAGTCTTCGGCCAATTAATCGGCGACCCCAAGGCAATTGGCCTCGACGTGCTGTTGCCGGTCTATTTCATGGGGCTGGTCATGGGCTTCCGCAAGCGCGACCGTTTCCTGCCGATCGTCACCGTCTCCGGCCTTGCCTCGATTGCCGGCATGCATTTCGTCGGTTCGCCCTGGCATGTGAGCATCGGCGCGCTTGCCGGGATCGTGCTGGCCGCCTTGCTGCCGCCGAGCAACCAGGCGGTAGCACCCACCGGCATCGAAAAGGAGGCGTGAGCATGGACCCGCAACACCTCAACCTCATCTACCTGATCATCGCGGCCGCGGTCGCGACCTTCCTGACGCGCGTCGGCGGCTACATCCTGATCACCCAGATGAAAGAGATCCCGCCGCGGCTGGAAGCGGCGCTGAACGCCGTGCCTGCGGCGGTGCTGACGACGCTGGTGGCACCCGCCTTCGTCTATGGCGGGCTTGACGTGACGATCGCCATGTTCGTCGCCTTCGCCATCGCGCTCGGGCTCAATCTGTCGACGCTGCGCATGCTGGTCATCGGCTGGGTGGTGGTGATGGTGATCCGGCACGTGGTGATGTGAGCGGGGGCGTCACGCTACGGCGGGCTCCCTGCTGACGGCCTACCGTAGGGTAGCCACGGTCCCCTCATTCCTGTGCTTGTCACAGGAATCCAGCCGCCCAAGTCCGACGGACGTCGGGTCGCTCACATCCCCGCCACGAGGGCGAGGATGAGGGAGGAGAGGTTAACGCGCGCTCGCACACGGGCTCCGACGCGTCCCGCACAAAAACGCCGCGCTCTCAAAAGCGCGGCGTTCTCTATTGTGGCGTGTTACGCCTGACTCAGCGTGTGAGGGCTTCCGTCGCGGCCTTCAACCAGGCGCGGGTGTCATCGCTGGCAAGCAGCGGCGTGAGCTTCTCGCGCGTTTCGGCGTGGTAGGCGTTGAGCCAGTCGAGCTCTTCGTCGGTCAGGAGCGCCGGCAGTACCAGGCGGCGGTCGATCGGGCAGAAGGTCAGCGTTTCGAAGCCGAGCATCGGCAGGTCGCCGCCGGAGATCATTGCCGGATCCTCGACCACGATCAGGTTTTCGATGCGGATGCCGAAGGCGCCCGGACGGTAGTAGCCGGGCTCGTTGGACAGGATCATGCCGGGCAGAAGCTCCTGTGTCGAAAGCCTTGCGATGCGCTGCGGGCCTTCATGCACGGAGAGATAGGAACCGACGCCGTGTCCGGTGCCGTGGGCGTAGTCGGCGCCGGCCTTCCAGAGCGCGATGCGGGCCAACGGGTCGAGATCGACGCCGCGTGAACCCTTGGGGAAGCGCGCGAGGCTGATCGCGATCATGCCCTTCAGCACCAGGGTAAAGAAGCGCTTCTGCTCTTCGGGAACCGCGCCGACGGCGACGGTGCGTGTAATGTCGGTGGTGCCGTTGATGTACTGCGCGCCGGAATCGATCAGGAACATGGTGCCCGTTTCGATCGGCTGGTCTGTGGCGGTGGTCACGCGATAGTGCATGATCGCCGCATGGGCGCCGGCGCCGGAGATGGTGTCGAAGGAGATGTCCTTGAGCGGGTTCTGCATGCGCTCGCCGACGGTGGCGCGGGCGGCTTCAAGCCGGTTGGTGGCGGCGATCTCGGTGACGGTTCCCGGCTGCTCTCCGTCGAGCCAGGCGAGGAACTCGACCATGGCGGCACCATCCTGCAGGTGGGCGCGGGTCGAGCCTTCGATTTCGGCCTTGTTCTTCTGGGCGCGCGGCAGGCGGGCGGGATCGACCGCTTCGACCACCTTGCCGCCCTTGGAGCGGATCAGTTCGGAAATCGCGAAAGAGGCGAGGTCGGGATCGATCATCACGGCCGCGCCGGCAGACCCAAGGGCTGCCAGGCGGTCGTCGAAGGTTGCGGGCGCTGCGATCTCGGCGATCTGGGTGAGGTAGGCTTCCTGCTCGATGCCGGTCTTGCGCTTGTCGAGGAAGATCTCGGCGCGGCCGTCGGCATGGATGATGGCGCGGGCGAGCGGATGCGGCGTGTGCGGCACGTCGGACCCACGGATGTTGAAAGTCCAGGCAACGGACGAGGGGTCGGTGAGGACGACGGCGGAAGCGCCCGCCTTGTCGAGACCGGCAGCGATCGTCGCGATCTTGTCCTTGGCAAGCGTGCCGGCATGCTCGATCGGCTGGATCGTCACCTTGCCGAGCGGGGCAGCCGGGCGGTTCGCCCAGATCTTGTCGAGCGGATTATGGTCGAGGAAGACGAGCGAGCCGCCGATTACGGCAAGCGCCTTTTCCAGCCGGCGGACTTCCGCGCCGGTGTGTACCCACGGGTCGATGCCGAGCTTGAAGCCTTTTGCGCCATGGTTTTCCAGCCAGAGATGCGGCGGCTCGCCGATGAGGTCGCCGCCGGTGAAGACCTGGCCATCCACCTGTTCCTTCAGCTGCGTGACGTAGCGTCCGTCGACGAAGACGACCGCTTCACGCTGGGTGACGAGGGCGACGCCGGCCGAGCCGGTGAAGCCGGTCAGCCAGGAGAGGCGCTCGGAGGAGGCGGGCACGTATTCGCCCTGGAATTCGTCGGCGCGCGGCACGAGAAAACCGTCGATGCCAAGGGCCGCAAGCGATGCGCGCAGGGCTTCGGTGCGCTCCTTGCCGAACTGCGGCGTGGAGGTGACTTCGAAAGACTGAAACATGAGGGAATTCCGGTAGAGTGAGCGGCAGACCGCGGGAAAGATGTGGGGCCATGTTAGCGGAAATGGCCCTTGCCGGGAAAGAGGCGATATCCTGCGATCCAGTGCGCAGTGACGCCTGTGGTTGCACCTTGGCAAGAGAGCAATTGCTCATTTACCGTACATATGCGCCCAGCGCATGGCTCCCATGCTAAGAAAACCCTTTCTCTATCGGAATAATGGTTTATAAGCCGCCTCAACGAACACGGACGAACATCCGGTGGTTCAAAAAGCTGCGGTTCCGAGAATAGTTGGTCACTCTGTTCTCCTCCTCCCTCAAGGGTGGTCAGCTTCGGAACGGTAGACGCC